>OIXX01000247.1_pt1 | contig 40540 bp, 29 predicted proteins | sample 1588161 | NCBI WGS metagenome assembly OIXX01 (sample SAMN03283274) | human gut metagenome | biome: human-associated habitat; material: feces | host: Homo sapiens | place: Peru | collected 2012 | reverse complement strand
GATGGCCTGGCCGAGCACGTGACGGTGCTGCAGCGGCCACTTGTCGCCCACGATGGCCAGAACCCACTTGCGGGTGAGCTCCATCTCGTTGAGCACCTTCTCATTGAGGTCCTCGCGGTCGCCGAGGGCGAGGTACATCCTGGCGATGCGCTCGTCCGTCTTGGCGATGGACATCTCGATGTTGTCGATGAAGGTGGAGAACAGCGGCCATTCCTCGTAAGCCTGACGCATGGTCTCCAGATCGCCGAACTTCTCGCATGCGGTGCCGAGACCGTACCAGGCGGCCAGGTTGATGCGGGCCTGAGCCCAGGAGAAGATCCACGGAATCGTACGCAGGTCGTCGAGCGACTTGGCGCCGAGGCCACGCTTGGCCGGGCGGGAGCCGATCGGCAGCAGGCCGATTTCGGTCAGCGGCGTAACGATCGAGAACCACGGGGCAAAGCCGTCGGTGTTCAACAGGTCGAGGAAGCGGTTGTGCGCGGCCTCGTCGAGCTGAGCGGCCATGTCGGCATACTTCTCGGTCATCTCGGTGTTGCGCTTCTCCACACTCGGCGCGGACTGCAGCAAGGTCGCCGCAGCCACGGATTCGACGTGGCGGATGGCCAGCACCGGGTTGCCGTAACGGGCGAAGATGACCTCGCCCTGCTCGGTGAGCTTGAAGCGGCACTTGACGGAACCGACCGGCTGGGCGAGCACGGCGCGGTTGGCGGGGCCGCCACCACGACCGACGGCACCGCCGCGGCCATGGAACAGGGTCAGGTCGATGTCGTGCGACTCAGCCCATTTGGCAATGCGCTCCTGAGCGGAGTGCAGGGCCAGCGTGGCGGAGGTCGGGCCGGCGTCCTTCGAGGAGTCGGAGTAACCGAGCATGACCTCGAGCTTGTTGCCGGTGGCCTTCAGACGAGCCTGAACCTCGGGGATCTTGATCATTTCCTCGAGCACGTCCACCGAGTTCTGCAGATCCTCAAGCTGCTCGAACAGCGGGATCACGTCGATGGTGGGCACGTCCTCCGGGTGGGAGAAGGCCAAGCGGTTGAGCTCGTAGACATCCTTGATGTTCTGGGCGCTCTTGGTGAAGGAGATGATGTAGCGGCGGGCGGCCTTGAGGCCGTTGCGCTTCTGGATGGCACCGAGGGCGCGGAAGGTGTCGAGCACCTCGTGCGTCATCGGCTGCAGTTCGCCGCGCTCGCCGTGCAGGCCGTGCTCGCGGATATCCGCAAGGGCGCGGGCGTGCACCACGGAGTGCTGACGGAACTCCATCTCCACCATGTGGAAGCCGAAGGTCTCGGTCTGCCAGATCAGATCCTGCAGCGGGCCGTAAGCGGAACGCTTGGCACCGGCGGCGGCCAGCGAACGCTGGACCACCTTGAGGTCGGCGAGGAAGTCGTCGCAGGAGTGGTACATGAGGTCGGCGTCGCGCTCGATGGTGTAGTGCAGACGGTCGGCCATCACCAGCATGACCGCGCGGTGCATCTCCTTGGTGGAGATCAGGGCGGCCTTGTCGGTCAGACGCTCGCTCATTTCCTTCTGGTGGCTCCAGAGGCTCTTGAGCTCGGCGCTCGGCGGCGTGGTCTCGGCTTCCATCGTGAGGTTGCGGCCCACGGTGCGGGTGGCTTCCTCAAGGGCGGCGATTACGTGATCGGAGAACTTGCGGGCCACGGCGCGGCTCACCTTGGCGGTGACGTTCGGGTTACCGTCGCGGTCGGAGCCGATCCAGCTGCCCGGGTGGAAGAACGCGGGGCAAGCGGGCTCGACGAGACCGGCCTTATCGCCCAGGACCCAGTCGTCGAAGCGACGGTAGACCTTGGGGATGGTGTTGAACAGCGTGTTGTCGAAGATGTCGAGAATCGTGTCCGCTTCCTCAACCGGGGTCGGCTTCTTCAGCGCGATCGGAGAGGTGCGGAACAGGGCGTCGATCTCGTTGTAGAGACGGCGCAGGCATTCCTTCTTATCCGAGCCGCCGAGGCGCTTGTACTCCTCAAGCAATTCGGAAACGCGGCGGATCTTGCCTTCCACGGCCTTACGACGGGCCTCAGTGGGGTGCGCCGTGAAGACGGGGTGGAATTCGAGCTGGTTGAGCAGTTCCTTGGCCTTGGCCGGGCCAGTCTCATTGATGAGCTGGTGGTAGGCGACGGTGAGCTCGTTGATCGGGTCGACCGCCTGGTCAACGGACACGTTGTTCTCGCGCTCGTGGAGCACGGAAACACGGTAGTTCTCCTCGGACAGGTTTGCCAGATGGAAATACGTGGCGAATGCGCGGGCCAGCAGCTGGGCGTCGTGCAACGTCATGTTGTCGATGACGTTCACGGCCTCCTTCAGGCCATCCTGATCGGGGTTCGGATCCTTCAGCTCGGCGAAATGCTCGGCGCTGGCCTCCACCGCGTAATGACGCACGGTGTCGAACGTAGACAGCAGTTCGGGGTTGTATTCGCCCAGTACGTTACGCAGGATCTCAAGACACAGATCCATGTCGTACTTCAGGCTTTCGGGAAGATCATGCTCCTCCGGGCCCTTTCGGCCGGTCCCGGTAGTGACGATGGCGGCGTCAGCGGGAGTGATCTGTTCTTCAGGTGTTGCCATATAACCTCCTTTGCCGAATAACAGGTTGCTCGGTCTACCGGTCGTCTGCGGCTCCTCCGCAGTTGTTGAGGCCAGTCGTTGCGAGCCCACAGCCCATATTCAACGTGGTTGTTGTGTGGGCAATAGTGTATCCCCGCGAAATCGCTATTTGCGTTACGGAGTCCATATAGTGCGCCAAGTTGTCCACCTATAGAGACCGAATATCGGACAGCATATGAGATACTGTCCGATTCGCGGAAGATTTGAGCACCTTACGATTGCTGGCGGGGGAGGCAGGGAGTAGTAATGAGGGATGTGAGCGAACAGAAGAAAAAAAGTGCGCCCGAAGCGAAAGGCGCAACGGCTGTACGTAAATTCCACACCCACTCCATTCCGCTGGACATGGAAGATATTGCGCGCGATTGGGAAAAACCGGTGGTGGACGCCGGTATCGCCGCCAAAGCCAGCGTGATTGTACGGGTCGGCATGCTGGACCTGGGAGCCGGCACCGGCTCCTTCCGCGTGCGTGAAATGATGCACCGCATCGCCTACCCGCTGGGCGTGCACGTACGCGCCGACGTGAACCTGACGGATATCGAGGCCACCTGCACGGATGGTCGTAACCGCATCACCGAAGTCGTGGATTTGCCGACCACCGGCGTGAACACCGAACGTATCTGGCTGCTGGAACATTTCGCCGACTGGTTCTCCGTGAATCTCGGCAAGGGGTCGATGTATCACGTCGATTCGCAACTGTCCGATGGCGTGGTCAAGCATTTGGACGAACGTGACGCTTCGCAGTATTCGGCCGATCTGGCCAAGCGCCTGCGCGAACGTGCCAAGGCCGAGGCTGAGGCTGAGGCGGCCAACGGCAGCGTGGACGAGGCGCTGGATCTTGCGTTGAAAACCAAGGTACTCGTGACCTCTGTGGCCAAGTCCTTGGATGATGACAATGAAGAAGCCCACCGACTTTTGGCGGACAGCGCGGAAGTCACTCCGGTCGAAGACAAAGCGGCCGAAGAGAAGGCCTACGACGATGCCGAAGTGTTTACCGGTGACTCCAATGAGTCGGTTGAATCGGCGAACGCGGCGAATGCCGAGGCGGGCGCTGAGGGCGCGGCGAACGGCGCAACCGCCGAAAGCCCGGCTGCAAGCAGTACGAAGCGCAAGAATCGCGTGCCCAAGGAATACGCCGAACACTTCAACGAGCGCTCCGACGAAGAGAAGGCCAAGGGCGGTATCACCGTGCGGCAGGCGCACGAGCGACTCGATCTGATTGAGCGCCGCAAGCCGCTGTACAAGCCGTGGTTCTCCGGTCTGGCCTCCGCCCTGGCCTGCGCGGCCTTCGTGTTCCTGCTCGGCGGCGGCCCATACGACATGATCGGTGCGTTCGTGGGCGCGGGCCTTGGCCAGTGGATGCGTCGCCGGCTGTTTGCATACCATCTGAACCAGTTCTTCGTCACCTTTGTGTGCGTGGCCGCGGCGGCGCTCGCCTGCACTGGCACCCTGCGACTCATCGGCATTTTCGACCCAGTCGCGCTCTCGCACGATACGGCCTACATTGGCGCCATGCTGTTCGTGATCCCCGGTTTCCCGCTCATCACCGGCGGACTCGACATGGCGAAAATCGACTTCCCCTCGGGCATCCAGCGCGTGGCGTACGTGCTGTGCATCATCCTGATGGCCACGCTGGCAGGCTGGGCCGTGGCCGTGATGGTGCACCTGCACCCGGAAGGCTTTGAACCACTGGGGCTTGACCCGTGGGTCAACGGATTGCTGCGGTTCGTGGCGGCGTTCGTCGGCGTGTGGGGCTTCTCCGTGCTGTTCAATTCGCCGCAGCGCATGTGCCTGGCCGCCGCCCTGATCGGTGCGATCACGGACACTCTGCGTCTGGAATTGCAGGACTTCGGCATGGCTCCTGAGATGGCTACCTTCATCGGCGCGTTCCTGGCGGGCATTCTGGCATCGGCGTGGCGTTCATCCGTGCGACGTGGCTGGCTACCGCCGCACCTCGGCTACCCGCGCATCTGCCTGACCGTGCCGTCGATCGTGATCATGGTGCCCGGTCTGTATATGTACCGTGCCATGTGGTACCTCGGCAGCTTCCAGACCATGAATGCGCTGGACTGGGCGTTCCGTGCGTTCATGGTGATTATCTGTCTGCCGATCGGTTTGGCGATGGCCCGCGTGGTGACCGACAAGTCCTGGCGCTACGACATCTGACCGTCATCTTGGCTCCCCTCAGGTGAGGGGAGCTCGGATAAAACAGCGTCTCAGTATGGAAACGGTGGAAGGTGCTTGAGCCCTTGTATCCACTACCATCAGGCGAAGTGCGTTGCGGCCGTATTCACGGCTGTGACGGTCTGTATGACGCCGCTCCGGCGTCAATCGCATATCAGCACGCATATCAGCACATAGTTCTGCCATGGCGGTAGCCGCTTGGCGTCATGATTGGGGAGGTGTCGCAGTTGGCCAACGATTTCTGGATTCTGCTGGCCATGGTCATCTATTTTGCGGCCATGCTGTCCATCGGATTCATCTACTCCAAACGCTCCAACTCCTCTTCCAAGGAATACTTTGCGGGCGGGCGCGGCGTGGGGCCGTGGCTCACGGCCCTGAGCGCCGAAGCCTCCGACATGAGCGGCTGGCTGCTGATGGGCCTGCCGGGCCTGGCCTACTTCACCGGCGCGGCCGACCCGATGTGGACCGCCATCGGCCTGGCGCTCGGCACCTATCTCAACTGGAAGCTTGTGGCCCGGCGACTGCGCCGCTACTCGGTAGTGGCCGGCGATGCCATCACCATTCCTGACTTCTTCGCCAAGCGTTTCCATGACAAGAAGGGCGTGGTCTCCACCATCGCGGCCGTGATCATCCTGGTGTTCTTCAGCGTGTACGTGGGCAGCTGCTTCGTGACCGTGGGCAAGCTGTTCGCCACGTTGTTCGGTTTCGACTACCACGTCATGATGATCATCGGCGCGGTGGTCGTGTTCGTCTACACCGTGGTGGGCGGCTACTTGTCCGTGGTGATGACCGACTTCATTCAAGGCATGCTCATGTTCTTCGCGCTCGCGGTGGTGTTCATCGGCACCGTGGCCAGCGCGGGCGGCATCGACAACACCGTGGAATTCCTGCGTGCCATCCCCGGCTACCTGTCCGGCACGCAGGTGGCCGCGCCCAAGCTGGACCCGGCCACCGGCCAGCAGCTCGTCGAGGCGGGCAAGGCCGTGTTCGGCGCGCCCTCCGACTACGGCATCATCACCATCATCTCCATGCTGGCGTGGGGCTTGGGTTACTTCGGTATGCCGCAGGTGCTGGTGCGCTTCCTGTCCATCCGCAGCGTGGAAGAAGTGCGCAAGTCCCGAATCATCGCCACCTCCTGGTGCGTGATTTCGCTGGGTTGCGCGGTGTGCATCGGCTTGGTGGGGCGCGCGATGATGCCCACCGAACTGCTGACCTCCACCGATGCGGAGACCATTTTCATCGTGCTGGCGCAGACCCTGCTGCCGAGCTTCATGTGCGGCGTGGTGGTCTCCGGCATTTTCGCGGCCTCGATGAGCTCCAGCTCCTCGTATCTGATCATCGGCGCTTCGGCCATGGGCGAGAACATCTTCCGCGGGCTGCTGCACCGCAAGGCCACCGACAAGCAGGTCATGATCGTGGCCAGGGTCACGCTGGTGGTCATGTTCCTGTTCGGTATTCTGGTGGCATACGACCAGAACTCGTCGATCTTCCAGGTGGTGTCTTACGCGTGGGCCGGGCTTGGCGCCTCATTCGGCCCGTTTATGCTGTGCTCGCTATACTGGCGTCGCGCCAACAAGGCCGGCGCCGTGGCCGGCATGCTGTCCGGCACGGCGGCCGTGCTGATCTGGCACAACCTCGTCAAGCCCTTGGGCGGCGTATTCGCCATCTATGAGCTGCTGCCGGCGTTCATCATTTCGCTGCTGTTCATCGTGGTGGTTTCGTTGCTGACCGCCAAACCGAACGAGCGTATGCTCTACGAGTTCGACCACTACATGGACGATCCGCTGCCCGGCACCCTGCCGTCCGGCACCGTGCTCGTCGACGAGCCCATGGAAGCCATGGAGTCCGAGGTCCGCAGCGGCAAATGACACGTGCCTGCTGTGCGGTCGCCTCGTATGGCAAAGGAGTGGCTTTTTTGTGGTTCGGCAGGAACCATTGAGGCCAAAACGGACTTCGAGGGGCTGATTTGACGTTCTGGAGAGGTCTACTTCCGTTTCAAGGGGCTGATGCCTGAGTAGACGCGGCTCCAAAACGGCGGAATGGCGTTGGCGTAAGGGCATTGATACACGTGGTCTAGCGGATGATCAGCCCCTTGAAACGGAAGTAGACCTCCGGCGGAGGCCAAATCAGCCCCTTGAAATGGGTTTTGAATACCGTAGCGCGGTGCGGACGGTGCGGACTGACTCTACCGGGCTTATTATTCCTGCGTCGTCGGAATAATCGGCAGCAGAGGCTCGAATTTCAGCCGTTTGTACAGCGGAATACGGCGTAGCTTTCGGACATCGCTAATTTGCTGGGTGGTTTGCCGCATCGTGAGCTGGACCGTTTTGCCCGTAACCTCCTGTATCCTTTCGGCAACTCTTCGGGCAAGGGCCTCTTCTCCCGCTTCGTTGCCAATATCTAATTTGGTGACTTGAATGTACTTCCAGCCAGCGTCTTCGATCATCTGGCGGCGTCTCGCGTCATTCAGCCATTGCCCGGCATGATGAGAGCCTTCGTATTCGATGCATACCTTGAATTCAGGGTATGCAAGATCGAGATATATGGGTCTGGTGTTGTTTCCTACGAATATTGGATAATTCACCTGCGGGCAATCCAGACCGTATTTCAAGAGAACCAAACGAGTTCGTGTTTCCATGGAGGAATCTGTGCCCGCGCGCGCCAAAAGTAGGGCGCGACGGCATTTGTTATACCCGCGGAACAAATACGAATTGGCTCCATTCTCTTTGTCGGCTCGCACCTGGGCCTCGGCCTCATCGAGATACAGAGAAAGGGCGTCGATGGTTGTTCTGCAGAGCCTTCGATCTCGTCGCATCATGGAATCAGCGAGAACGATGAGTTCTTCAAGTTCGAGATACGCGGAGAACATGGCCCATGTGCAAGCTGGTGAAGTGCATGTGAATTGTCCCTCGATTATGACCGTGTCTAGTGGGAAAGGCCATACAACCACTTTGACCCCCACAATGTGCCGTTTGTCATTGGCGTGTGGAACCGCAACAATGGTTGTAGTTGCAAGGCCTCTGTGTTTGCTTGATATGCGGGGTACTTCAATTGACAAAAGCTCCAACGCTGTTGTCAGGGCATAAGGTGGGCGCCATGCGCTTCGTCGTTGAACATCTGCGCACGTCTGCATTCGTTGATACTTCTGCATTGTCAGCTCGGTCAATGCCGTTGAGCTACCCATGATGATCACCCCTTCGTGATGTTCGCTTTGTCCTCGCAGTGTAGAGTCCGACTACCGGCCCTGTCTACCGCCCCAATTTTTCGGTGGATAAATGTGGATAAGTCGGTGGATAAACTATGGGCGTTCATCGCAGTTGCAGGCCATCCCGCAATTACATGGAACGTAGGGGTTTGCAGGCAGCCAGCGGGAATCGCCGCCGACGGCGCGATTCAGCTTGAACGAATCTCCATGGCGTTCATGCAAAGGTGGCATGATGGCGGGTATGAGTAGCTTGGTGCGTATTGTCAATGCCGGTGTTCCGGGGTCTCAGGACCGCGTGGATGTGGTGCTTCGCGATGGGGTTGTTGCGTCTGTCGGCCCTGCTGGAACGGTCTCGGCTTCGGACGGCACGATGCAGACTAAGGCGCATACGACATCGTTGGCATACGCGACGAATGCCATTGCTTCTGGCAGCGTCTCAATCCCAACGTCGGCCTCCGCACCCGCCGACGAAACCACCATCGACGCCGACGGCCTGTGGGTTATTCCCGGCCTGTGGGACTGCCACACGCACTTCACGCAATGGGCTAAGACGCTGGGCCGACTGGACCTCATCAATGCCCGTTCCGCCGCCGAAGCGATGGACATGTTGCGCCGTCATCTGGATGAGCGCCGCGCCGCCGGCACGCTTGACCCAGATGCCTTCGTGGTGGGCATGCGATTCCGTCACTCGCTGTGGGCCGACGACGAGCAGCCCACACTGGCTGCAATTGACGCCGTGACCGGCGAACAGCCGGTGGCCCTCTCCAGCGCGGACATGCACTGCGGATGGGTGAACTCCGCCGCGGCCCGCAGGCTTGGCGTACATGTGGACGGATCCGGTCTGGTCGGTGAACTCGAATGGTTCAACGCCTACACCGCCTTCGACAAGGTGCCGGGCGCTGCTGAAGAGACTGACCGTCTGCTGCGCGAGGCCGAACAGGACGCCGCAAGCAAGGGCGTGGTGGGCATCCGCGATTATGAAATGGCCGAAAACATCGATACGTGGACCAATCGTTTCGCGGCCGGCATTAACGGTTTGCGCGTGGACGCTGGTGTATACCCCGAGCGGTTGCAAGCCGCCATTGACGCGGGTTGGCATACCGGCAACCCACTGCCGGGCAGCGCCGGGCTCGGCCATGTGGGCGCCATGAAGCTCATCTCGGACGGATCGCTCAACACCCGCTCCGCCTACTGCTCCACGCCGTATTCGGGCATCGAGCCGCCGACGTATGGCACGCTGAGCTACACGCCGCAGCAAATCGAAGACTATATGCGCCTAGCCACCGAGCATGGCTTCGACATCGCCTGCCACGCTATTGGCGACGAAGCGAACACCATTGCGCTCAACGCAGTCGCCGCCACGCACGCACATGGATCGATCGAGCACGCACAGATGCTCAAACCCGTCGATATCCCGCGTTTCGCCGAGCTGGGGCTCACGGCCAGCATCCAGCCGCAGCACGCCATGGATGACCGCGACGTCATCACCCGTTTCTGGGCCAACCCGGCCGGTATCCCTTATCCGTTCAGGGCCCTCCACGACGCCGGTACCACGCTGCGCATGGGCTCGGATGCGCCCGTGGCCCCGCTGGACCCGTGGCTGGCCATTTCCGCCGCCGTGTTCGGCTCCGAAAGCTCTGACCGCGAGCCGTTCCAGCCCGAGCAGTGCCTCGATGTGCGCACCTCGCTGGCAGCCTCGACCGCCACTGGCCGTGACCGCCTTGCATCCGGCGACCCGGCCGATATGGTGTTGTTGGACGCCGACCCATACGCCGCCGATACTCCGGAAGCCATGCGCGCTATGCCGCAACACGTCGTAATGACATTGCTGTGCGGGGAGCGTACGTATTGATGCAAGCCATCGGCATGAAGTGACCAGAGGTCCGTCTTGATAGCCGCGTTGCACGGAAAACATGTTGTGTTTTTTGAATTGAGAGTTACTAACGCTTGATTCTCCGTTTCAAGGGGCGGATTTGAGCCTTTCCGGAGGTCTATCTCCGTTTCAAGGGGCTGGTCATGCGTTCAATCTCAGATAAAATCCCATTCACGCCAACGTCATTCCGCCGTTTTTGTGCCTCGCCTACTTGAGCAACAGCCCCTCGAAGCGGAGATAGACCTCCGGAAAACAAGAAATCCGCCCCTCGAAGTGAAGATAGGACACAGCAGACGCCGCAATACAAAAAACGCCGTGTCAGTTGCCCAGTTGGGGCTGACACGGCGTCTTGCTACGAGCGGCGGGAAAATCAGTACTTCATGCCCATGGCCTCGCGCACCTGGTCGAGGGTCTCCTCGGCGATGGCGTTGGCGCGCTTGTTGCCGTCGTGCAGGATGTCACGAATGGAATCCATGTCCTTGGCCAGCTCGGCGCGGCGCTCGCGGTGCGGGGCCAGGAACTCGTTGACTGATTCGATGACGTATGCCTTGAGTGCGCCGGCACCGGAATCACCGATCTCCTCGGCGATGTCCTTCGGGTCGCGGCCGGTCACCAGGCCGGCGGTGGTCAGCAGGGCGGAGACCTGCGGGCGGGCAACCGGGTCGAAGGTGATGCGGCGCTCGGAATCGGTCGGGCTCTTCTTGATAAGCTTGGCGGTCTCCTCGGCGGTGGCGCCCAGCATGATGGAGTTGCCGTACGACTTGCTCATCTTGCGGCCGTCGAGACCAGGAATCTCCGGTGCCTCAGACAGAATGGCGGCCGGCTCCGGGAACACTGGGTTCTTCTTGGCGTAACGCTCGTTGAAACGGCGGGCGATGGTGCGCGTGATTTCCACGTGCGGCAGGTTGTCCTTACCGATTGGCACGACGTTGGCCTTGCAGAAGAGGATGTCACACGCCTGATGCACCGGGTAGGTGAGCAGCAGACCGGTCAGCGCGTGGCCGGACGCCTCCATCTCGGACTTCACGGTCGGGTTACGGTGCAGCTCAGCCTCGGTGACCAGGGACAGGAACGGCAGCAGCAGCTGGTTCTCGGCCGGCACGGCGGAGTGGGTGAACATCATGGTCTTGTTCGGATCGATGCCGGCGGCCATGTAGTCGAGCACCAGGTTCAGTACGTTGTCTTGGATGTGCTCGGTGGTGTCGCGGTCGGTGATCACCTGGTAGTCGGCGATGATGATGTTCGTGTTGACGCCGCGCTCCTGCATGGCGACACGCTCACGGATCGAGCCGAAGTAGTGGCCGAGGTGCAGCCGGCCGGTCGGACGGTCGCCGGTCAACATGGTGAAGGACGACGGCTTGGCCTCCAGCTTGGCGAGCGTTTCGTCCGAACGCTTTTTGGCCGCGAGGAAGCTCGCGCTTATCTCATTGCCTGCCGCTGTCAGTTGCTGCTCGTCGGTCATGCGAAAATCCTTTAAATGGGGCTCAGATAAACGCTTTTTATGGTAAAAGTGTGAGCCGACAACGAACAAGCCACTATTAGTGGTACTCTCTATTGTTGATGAATCGAACAGCACAGTAATCGCAGGGGGTCAGATGGGCCGCGGACGTCAAAAAGCAAAACAGCAGAAAATTGCCCGAAAGCTCAAGTACCTGACCACCGATACCGATTACGATGAGCTGGCAAAAGAGCTGAGCGAGCAGGAGCCGGGAACGGGCTCTCCTGACCCGTTCGCCGATATTGATGACCAGTATGCGGACAAGGATGTGGATTCCGCTGCTGACGACCACGCTTCCGGTGCCGCCGAGGCAGCTCCCGCCGCGCAGGAGGACGACCTCGACGAGTACGCCAAGTGGGCAGCCGAAGCCGCCGCAAAGGCGACCAGCGGCGAGTTCCCGGCCTCCGCGCCGGCCGCGCCCAAGCCGAAGCCGGCCCCGCGCAAGCCGATTCCGATGCCCATGCCCTCAGCGCTGAAGCCGAAGAAGAGCTGAACGCACGTAGGCATATGTCGGATATCAGCGGGCGGGATGGATCGAAGCCCACCATGCTCATCATGGACAACGACCGCATGGCCTTGATGGCATTACAGTCGATTCTGGCGAAGGCCCTGCCCGACTTCGAATTGTTGCCGCCGGTGAGCGAAGGCAGCAAAGCCATTCAGCTGTGCACGGCCACCAAACACCCGCCTGCTGTGCTATTGGCCGATATCGCGATGAACGACATCAATGGTCCGGATGTGGTGCGTGCAATCCGCAGGGAAAACGCGACCACGGCGATACTGGCCATTACCGCCTCGATTGTGGGCCGACATGCCCAGGAGATGGCCCGGGCCGGCGCACAGGGCATCATGAGCAAGAACGATGATGTGCGATTGCAGGCCGTGGCTATCCGCCAGGTGCAGACCGGCAAAATATGGGGCGATGGTGGCGACGTGCGGTTCGAGACCGCGGCCGTTGCGTCCGCGCGCATCAAGGCCGAGAAGGACAACCGTCTGAGCGCGCGTGAGATGGAGGTTGCGGAACTGTGGTCCCGCGGCCGGACCATGCCGCAGATCGCCGCCGAACTGTCCATCACCGAAACCACCGTGCGCACGCATCTGATGCGTGCGGCCGACAAGCTCGGCGCTGGCAATCTCAAGGAACTTATCGGCGCATGGATTCGCATGAACCTGCACTGATGAAGGCGCCGATGGGTGTGTGGGGACACGGTAGAAGAAGCGCAAGGCGCATAAGGGGAGCGGGCCGGTGAAACGTCCGATTATCATTTCGCGGCATTCGTCGTATTCGTATGGTCACGCCGACGGCAAGAAGCATCATCAGATTGATATCGATATAGAACTCAATCATCCGCTGGCGATGTTCGGCCCGATCGGTGTGCTTGCGGTGGCGGCCATCGTCCATGCGGTGACCGGGTCGTGGCTGGTCACGGCGTCGGCGGCGTTGACGGCAAGCGTGCTGCTGGTATTACTGGGCATTGCGTTGCGCTGGCGCAAGCGCGTGGTGAATCAGGAGAACGAAAACGAGCAGATGGAATCGGCGCTGGCCGATCTGCGCCACGGCAACCAGCTCGCGATCGAACTGCACGACACGCTGTCCAACGATCTGACGTATATCTCGACCATCGCCCGGAATAATCTGGCCGCGCCAGCCGGCATCGATGGTGGCGACTGGCAGCGCGTGCTGGATCGCAGCCAACGTGCCTTTGCGGAAGTGCATGGCATCATCGATTTTCTGACCGAGCAGAGCGGAATGGACGCCGGCTTCCGGGACGAGTCCTTGCCGGTCGGTGGCACCGGGACATCTGAGGTGGCGACTGCAGAATCAGGGCAGGTTGATTCGCCGACGAAAGAATCCGCCCTGGCTCGTGACCCGGTAGGCACCGGGAGCTGTCCAGCGATTGCGAATGAGGTGGTTGACAATGCCGTGCCCGAGAACGCCGGTGGCGATGACCGTACGCAATCCACAGCGGGCATGCCGCAATCCTTCGTCACGCGTGTGAAGGCGCAGATCACCGATACCGAGGAGTTTCTGGAGGCGCAGGGCTATCGGGGGACGGCCGCGGTCAACGGCATCGCCATGGTCGTGGACCCCGAGGCGGCGGCCGAGGCGCTGTCGCTGATGACGGAGATCGGCACGAATATCCGCCGCCATGCACCGGCGGGAGATGATTCCTACCTGCTGTTCGTCACCCTGTCTCCCGAATGGATTGAGATTCGCGAGACCAACGATATCCGTGACGATGCCGACGCGCAGAATGGCCTGTCCGCGCAGGAGCGGTCGGGGCGTGGGCTGGCCATGCATCGCACCCGTGTGCAGGAGTTGGGCGGTGAATTGACCACCCGTTCGGATGATGGCACGTGGATGATCTATGTGCGTATCCCGTGCGTGCGGGGCTGATGGGGTAGAAGCTGCGATGTCCGGCGTCCGGCGCTGATTGTGCCCTGTCCTCACAAATGAGGACGACGACCGCAGCCATGTCCCCATAACCGAGGATTGCGGGTGTTCGGCTCGGCGGCGGCTCCCTATGGTGGCGTCCATAAGGACCAATCCCAGGGAGGACAACGATGGCAAGTGATACGGAATTATGGCGGGGAACTGATTACGGATGGTGGCTGGCTGCGGACACGTCCGGCGCGGTCGGGGCCAGCCTGATCGCGTTCGCGGTGCCGCTGATCATGCTCGCCACGACAGGATCCTCTGCCGCCGCCACCACGACGGAAAGCATCTGCGTGGTGGTGCAGACGGTGCTGGGCCTTGCCGGCGGCGTGATTCAGGACCGGTATGATCGCCGTACGCTCATGCTGATCTGGGGTGCGTCCGGTGTGGTGCTCTCGGCGGTGGCGGCGGCAGCGGTGATGCTGTTCGGCAATGCGCCGAAGACGAGCGGCCATGGGGTTAACGGGGCAAACGCTCCGGCATTCGGCGGACCGTATGCCCACGTGCTTCCGATCGCGCTGCTGTGTATCGTCGTGCTGTTTTCGGTGCGCGATGGGCTGTTGGAGAATACGTCGAATGCCATGCTGCGTGGCGTGGTGCCGGATGAGCAGCTGCCGCACGCGATGGCGTTGAATGATGCTCGTGATTCGACGGTCACGTTGGTGGGTGGTCCGTTGGGCGGTCTGCTGATGACCGTGGGACATGCGGTGCCGTTCCTGACCAGCGCGGTGCTGAGCGTGCTGGGCATGGTGTCCGCATGGCGTATCCGCCGCTATTGGAAACGTGCGACTGTGAGCGATAGCGGCCGTCCGGGCAATGTTGATACCGGTTCGGAGGTCGGGGCCGTCTCGGACGCCGATGATGCCGATGACTCCGCCCCACGCTGGCGCGACGCACTGGACGGCATGATCTGGCTGCTGCGCGACCGGTTCCAACGCCATCTCATCATCGCAGCGGCCATGGTGACCGGTGCCAGCAATGCCTTCCTACTGCTGACCGCGCTGGACATCTCCCAAGGTGGCAGCCAGCTGATATCCGCCGGATTCATCAACGCCGCCTCCGCCGTTGGCATGTTGCTGGGCGCACTGATGGCCTCGCAACTGGTCAACCGTATGCCCGGCGGCGTACTGGTGGGCGTGATGTTCGTCTTGCTGGCTGTAGGATTCACCGGTGCCGCGTTGGTGCCCTCCATGGTTGGCAAGGCCATATTTGTGGCCTGCTCGGTACTGGCATTGCCCGCGGGCAACGCGGTGCTTGGAGGCCTCAGCAATACCTTGGTGGGCAAGGACAAGCTCGGCCGCGTTGGAGCGGGCAGCATGGTGTTGCAGTACGGTGCCTATGGCGTGGCCGTGGCACTCGCCGGCTGGGGTATGCAGACCATCGGCTACGGTCCGACCTGCCTGATTCTGGCCACCGTGCTGGTAGCTGCCGCCGCTTACGCGCTGACGATGCGCAGCCTCATCACCCTACCCACGCCGGACCGCTGGGCCGAGCACATCCAGCGTTGGAGCATCGCACAGTTCTGATGGGCGGCCTGCGGCGGCGATTACAGCGGCAGCAGGTCGCTTAGGTCGTCGCGCTCGCCGACCGCGCTGATGTGGCCGGCGTCCTTTTCCTCTGCCCACGTGGTGATGCCGCAGGCCAGTCGCAGCCAGACTTCCGGGTCCAGTTCGATGACGTCCGGCGGGGTCAGGTTATGCGGGTCCGATTCCGGGCCGTCCAGGATCTTGACCGCACCCCACGGCGCAACGCGCACCTCCACGCCGGGGCCGGGCGCGCGCCGCTCCAGCAGGAACAGCGAGTAGCGCACAGCCATCGCCCATACCGGGCGCGGCAGAATGGGGGAGGCGGTCAGGCGATGTGGTGTGTTGTCGGCCAGTTCCAGGGCTGCGGCACGCCATTGCACCAGTGCGTCGTGCCCTCGTTTCAAGTCTTTTTCGAGAATTACTGCCATATGCTCCATCATGGCACCGGCACGCGAAACCGCAAGGTATGCAAACGATGGCATACTGTAGGATGCGGAACCGTGAGATATGTGATACGCTTCTCAATGAGAACGTATGCAAGAGCGCTCCGCCATCGTCGTTACGGAGAGTTCATGCTTACGTTTGTGAGACGATACCTATCGCGCGGCATAATAATTACGGGCACTTATCCCGGAAGGAAAGTCAGAATGACCGAAATCACCGCACCGAAGTCTCCCGTCACGGCGGAACAATTCGCCGACGAGATTCGTGAACAACTGAAATACACTCAAAACGTCACCGCCGAGCAGGCCACCCCTGCTGACGTGTATGTCGCCGCGTCCAAAGCCGTGCGCAACCACCTCGCCGACTCCTGGTTCAAGACCCAGGCCGACACCGTCAACGGCAACACCAAGGCCGTCGGCTACCTGTCCGCCGAGTTCTTGATGGGCAAGCAGCTGGAGAACGCACTGCTGAACGCTGGCCTGACCGACCAGTTCGACAAGGCTGTGGAAGCCCTTGGCTTCAAGCCGAAGGACATCGTGGACGCCGAATACGAGCCGGGCCTCGGCAACGGTGGCCTCGGCCGTCTGGCCGCCTGCTTCATCGACTCCCTCGCCTCCCTCGGCGTGCCGGCCTTCGGCTACGGCATCCAGTACAAGTACGGCATCTTCAAGCAGAAGTTCGACGAGAACGGCAAGCAGGTCGAAACCCCGGACTACTGGCTGGCCAACGAAGAGCCGTGGGGTCACACCGACTACAACCGTGATCAGAAGGTCTCCTTCGGTGGCAAGGTCGTCGAAAACGCCGACGGCACCAAGACCTGGCAGCCCGCATGGTCCGTGCGCGCCGTGCCGGTGGACTACCTGGTCCCTGGCTACAAGTCCGGCCGCGTGAACACCCTGCGCCTGTGGACCGCCAAGAGCTACGACGAGTTCGATCTGCTCGCCTTCAACCGTTCCGAGTACATGGACGCCGTGGCCCCGCAAGTCAAGGCCGAGAACATCTCCAAGATTCTCTACCCGGAAGACTCCACCAAGGTCGGTAAGGAACTGCGCCTCGAGCAGCAGTACTTCTTCGTCTCCGCATCCTTGCACGACGCCATCCGCGTCTTCTACCCGGGCCAGGACAAGCCGGACCTGACGACCTTCCCGAACAAGATCGTCTTCCAGCTCAACGACACCCACCCGGTGATCGGCATCCCCGAGCTCATGCGCATCCTCATCGATGAGTACGGCTACGACTGGGATACCGCGTGGTCCATCACCACCAAGACCTTCAACTACACCTGCCACACCCTGCTGCCGGAAGCCCTTGAGGTCTGGCCGGCCAGCCTGATCGGCGAGCTGCTGCCGCGTCACCTTGAGATCATCGAGAAGATCAACGCGCAGTTCGAGGCCGAGCTCAAGGCCAAGGGCGTTGCCGCCGACACCATCAAGGACATGGCCATCTACACTGGCGACGCCGTGCGCATGGCCTACCTGGCCACCTACGGCGGCTCCCACGTCAACGGCGTGGCCGAGCTGCACTCCCAGCTGCTGAAGGACGTCACCCTCAAGAACTTCTCCGACGTCTACCCGGACAAGTTCACCAACGTGACCAACGGCGTGACCCCGCGTCGCTTCGTCAAGCTCGCCAACCCGCGCCTGTCCGACCTCATCACCGAGGGCCTGGGCACCGACAAGTGGGTCGCCGATCTGGAACTGCTCAAGGGTCTCGAGCCGCTGGCCAAGGACGATGAGTTCGTCAAGAAGTTCGCCGCCGTCAAGAAGGCCAACAAGCACGCATTCGTGGGCTTCGCCAAGGACCACTACGGCATCGATATCGACGAGAACACCCTGTTCAACACCATGGTCAAGCGTCTGCACGAGTACAAGCGCCAGTCTCTGAAGATTCTCGCCGTGATCTCCAACTACGCCGACATCAAGTCCGGCAAGGTCAAGGCCGAGGACATCACTCCGCGCACCGTGTTCTTCGGCGCCAAGGCCGCTCCGGGCTACTACCTGGCCAAGATGACCATCGAGCTGATCAACAACGTTTCCCGCGTGATCAGCAGCGATCCGGCCGTCAAGGGCAAGCTCGCCGTCCACATGCTGCCGAACTACAACGTCGAGATGGCCCAGAACCTCATCCCGGCCACCGAGCTTGACGAGCAGATCTCCCAGGCCGGCAAGGAAGCTTCCGGTACCGGCAACATGAAGTTCGCTCTGAACGGCGCCCTGACCGTGGGTACACTGGACGGCGCGAACGTCGAGATCCGTGAGCGCGTCGGCGCCGAGAACTTCTTCCTGTTCGGCATGACCGTCGACGAGGTCGAGAAGAAGTACGCCGAGGGCTACAATCCCGCCTCCTACTACGAGGCCGATCCGCGCCTGAAGCAGGCCATCGATCTGGTGGCCGACGGCACCTTCTCCAACGGCGACCGCAACGCCTACTCCCCGCTCGTGGCCGACTGGCTGACCAAGGACTGGTTCATGACCCTGGCCGACTTCTCCGCCTACATGGACATCCAGTCCGAGATCGAGGCCCTCTACGCCGACGAGCTCGAATGGAACCGCAAGGCCCTGCTCAACGTGGCCAACTCCGGCTACTTCAGCTCCGACCGCTCCATGGAAGACTATTTGGAACGTATCTGGCACACTGCTCCTCTGGCCTGACGGCCGCCGGAGCAGCGCGCCGGCTACGTGCTGGTTTCTACCTCGCGGCTGTCGCCGCTCGGCGTCGCCTACGGGAAGCCCGCCGGGCTTCCCGCTTAACGGCTCCGCATATCTGGCACACTGCTCCTCTGGCCTGACGGCCGCCGGAGCAGCTCCCCTCGGAGAGGGGAACCAGAACATAAGAAGCCCCGCAACCGACATCCATCGGTTGCGGGGCTTCTTGCGTTGAAAGACCGCCCTATCAGGCTTCGGCCGGGGCGGCTTCCGCCTCGCCATCGGCCTCATCCTCGGCCTTGTTCAGACCCAGGTCGACCGGCGAGGAGCTGTTCTCCCACGGCTCCTCCCACGGATCGTAATCTGGGTTCTGCTGCTTGTAGATGTACAAGCCAACAAGCGCGGCGAGCAATCCGCCGAACAGCAGCGCGAAGAACTTCCAACCGTTAGAAGACTTGTTCTCCATGACGGCTCCTTTCCCTAGGGATCGTCTGGTCGGTATGCCCATTCAGACCGACTCTGCTCCCTATTCTAGGCCGCTGTTTGTGACGATTGGGTGGAATGACATTCGTGGGCGATTCATCCACGCCCGTCTGCCCTCGGCCGGCTCAGCATCTTCGCGGCGCGTGAAACGCATCCGAGACCTTCGATACAGTGGACTGCATGCATATTCCTACACAACGGGAGATTCGATACCAGTGGGAGCGCGGTGGTCCGGTGATGACCTGGGCGCTGATTGGTGCGTGCGTGGCAGTGTGGCTACTGGAGGTATTGCTGGGATTTATTGCCCCGGGCCTGAGGGCTTGGTTGATGTACCTCGGCATGGCGGCTCCGGTCAGACTGGTGGCTGAGCCGTGGACGCTCATCACCTCGATGTTCCTGCATGCGCCGAACTCGCTATTGCATATCCTGTTCAACATGATCGCCCTGTATTCCGTGGGCCCAGTGCTGGAACGAATGATCGGCCACTGGCGGTTCTTGGGACTGTATGTGATTTCCGGCCTTGGCGGCTCTCTGGGACTTATGGTGTGGGCTGCGGTGGCTGCTCCGGGAGGCATCGGCTGGCAGATGGCAGCCTATGGGGCTTCTGGAGCCTTATTTGGCCTGTTCGCATCATTGCTGGTGGTATATCGCCGTATCGGCGCCGATATCCGCTCCATGTTGATTTGGATGGCGGTGAACTTCGCCTTGCCGTTTGTGGTCGGTGGCGTGGCGTGGCAGGCGCATGTCGGCGGCTTTGTAGTGGGTGGAATACTCACATGGCTGCTGGTGGGTGGTGTGCCGGCGTGGCGCGGTAAAAGCCTGAAATGGCGCATGCAAGTGTACGGCTGGGTCATGGTGGTGCTGGTCATTGCGTTGATTCTGTTGTGCAATATGGCCAATCCTTATGGGTGGATGAGTTTCGGCTCCCTGCACTGATATGGCTTGATATGGCTGTAAAAAACGATTGATGCCGGGTATTGCGGAACATGCAGTGCCCGGCATCAGTGTATGTGCGGAAAGCGGCGATGTGGATATTAGCGATGTGGATATCGTCGTTCGGTGAGTGGGTGTGTGCCGTATGAAGATATCCACAGTAATGAGATGCGCGCAATGACGAGTTATCCACGATAATGAGTTATCCACAATGGTGACTTGTGCACAAGTGTGTAGAAAAGTGCATAAGACTGTGGATAACTTATGTGGATAGGTTAGGAATGCCGCGGTATTACTGGGTTTGTTGCAGTGGATAACTCGGGTGTATAACTGTTCCCTCGCTGTGGCGATGTATGCCAAGCCAAAGTTATGCACGAGATATACACCGAGAAACGCCGCTTATCCACCACTTATCCACATGGTTTTCCACATTCGGTGGAAAACTACATGGGTGTGATTCATCCACAGGCTGTGGATAACGTAGTGGATAAGTCGTGGATAAGTGGTGGATAGCTGTGGATGAACAGGCTAAGGCACGAAAAAGGCCGGCCTCCGCATACGGGAGGTCGGCCTTTCGTATAAGAACTAAGAACAACCTAACGATAGAAAAACGATCTACCGATAGATAAGCGCAACGAGTCGGAACTCAGCGCCATCCCATCGTCATCAGGAATCCGATCATGATCAGGGCGAAGCCGATGCCCAGGTTCCACGCGCCGATGTTCGGAATCGGCCAGGAGCCGGACGGGGAGAGGTAGTACACCACACACCAAATCAGGCCGATGATCATAAACGCGCAGAACAGCGGCACGAACCAACGCGGGTTCGACTTGGTGCCCTTAATGGTTTCTTCAACACGCTTGGTGTTCTCCGCCTGACGGTTCATCATGCGCTGCATCTGCGGGGTCAGCGTGGCCTTATCGGCAGTGGCGTTGAGCACGGCCTGCACCTGCTCCATATTCACGCCGTAAGCCGCGTCTTCCTCGGCAGAAGCGTTCTCTGCGTTCTGCTCGGTGTCTTTGTTGGCGGTCTCGTCAGCAACGGTGCTGGATGAGGTCTCGCTCTGCCAGTCCTTCTGGTTGTTCGAGTCGGTTTCGTGCAGCTCTTCGTCAGCCATCAGCATAGTCTCCATTCAATAGGCTAAAAGTCATAATAGTGGCTACACTCGAAAGCGGCGACCAGAGTCGGCAAGAAGACAGGAAATTCATGGCCAGACATGTAGGTAAGCACGGCGCACGGCACTCCCTATGGGGTGGTGTCGCGGTATTCGTCGTCATTGCCTTGACCGGTTTTCTGCTGAGCACCAACGTGAGGGTCAATCGTACGGTTGCCGCCACCAACGATACGGCCGATCTGGTGGAGCAAGGCGTGGGCGAGGCCAACCAGCTGCAGCAGGACGTCAGCGATCTGACCAAACAGGTCGCCAATCTTACGGACGCGCTCAAGGCCGATGGCACCGACGGTACTGACAGCACGCAGAACCAAGGCAAGGACTCCAGCAATGTGGATTCCAGCCTGATGCTGCCCGCGCTCAGCGGCAGCGGCGTAACGGTAACGCTGGATGATTCTCCGTTATGGGAGAACGCTGTCAACAACAATGGCACGACCGCCAATATCAACGATTACGTGATTCATCAGCAGGACGTCGAATCGGTGGTGAATGCCTTGTGGGCCGGCGGTGCCGATGCGCTGATGATTATGGATCAGCGGGTGCTGTTCAATTCGGCGGTCATCTGTTCCGGCAACGTGCTGTCGTTGCACGGTAAGAAATACTCGCCGCCATTCACCATTTCCGCGATTGGTGACCCGCAAAGACTTCGCGCAGCGTTGAACGACTCCGAAGCCATTACCATTCTTAAGCAATATGTGACCGCGTTTGGCATTGGCTACAAGGTGGAGAATGCCGGGGACCTTCAGTTCCCCGCTACCGCCGCCTTGCTGCAGCAGTTGAAATATGCCACGGTCGATACGTCAAAGACCACAGATGAGGAGCAGGCTCAGCAATGAGACACGGCAGGCACAACAGCGGCGCACCGGCGCCTATTGATCTCGCGTCCGTGTCGGACGTACAGCTCTTCCCCGAGGACGATGCCGCACGAATGGCGGCAGACCCGGCCAATGCCAGTAGGGCAAGGTCTCGTCGTGCCGCAGTACGCGGCGGCGCGTCTTCGCCCCAGCGGAGCCCGGTCTGGCAGGCACTCGGCATCTGCGCCGAACTGCTGATTACCGCTGCCGTGATTTGCGCCCTGTACATCGTCTGGCAGATGTGGTGGACCGGTGTCGAGGCGGAGCGAGCCCAGAACGAAACCACCCAGTCCGTCGACTGGAGCGACCCCAGCAACAACGGGGGAACGGTCACCATCGCCAAAGCCCAGGAGGGCGATGCGCCGGTACAGCCGAAAGACGCGAAATATGGCGACTTGATCGCGCAGATCTACATTCCGCGCTTCGGCTCCCAATGGCACCGCAACATCGTGGAAGGCACCACGCTCGAGCAGCTCAATCGCCACGGTCTGGGCCATTACGACACCACCCAGATGCCGGGGCAGGTCGGCAACTTCGCCGTCGCCGGCCACCGCAACGGCTACGGGCAGCCGTTGGGCGATGTGGACAAGTTGCAGGAAGGCGATCCCATCATCGTTCGTACCAAGGATTACTGGTACGTCTACCACTACACCCGGTACGAGATTGTGCTGCCCACGGACGTGTATGTGATCGCGCCCAATCCGGAAGACTCCACTGCCAATCCCACCAAACGCATGATCACACTGACTACCTGTGAGCCGAAATACTCCACCCCCACCCATCGATGGATCAGCTATGGTGAGTTGGCGTACTGGGCCAAAGTGTCTGATGGCGTGCCCAAAGAGCTGGCTACTACTGATTCGTCCGGTGCAGTGAAGTTCTCCACCACCGAAACCCCCTCGATCGCTTCCCGCATTGGCTCGCTGGACAAGGTGGTATTCGGCGCGCTGGTAGTGTGGCTGGTTCTGTTCATCGCCGCTGCGGTGGCATGGCGCTGGCCGGTGCTGCGCGAGATTCGCGCGGGTGAGCGTCGCCGCCCGGATGCCAGCATCTATGGCGGACTGTTGCGTCTGCAGCCCGGCGTGGCACCGATTCGATGGCTGCTGCTGGCTCTGCTGCTGTTCGCAGCCGCCGCGGCGCTGTTCCAGTGGGGATTCCCTTGGGCCGCCGCCAATATCCCATTCCTACAGCAGATGTCGAACTTCGTGGCAGTGAGCTGACGGCAGCCTAGTACTATGGCTTGCAGTACACGTCCCTCAAGGAGAGCCCTATGACCGATTCCGCGCATATTTTGGTGGTGGATAACTACGATTCCTTCGTCTACACGATCGTAGGCTATCTGCAAACCCTTGGCGCCACTGTTGATGTGGTGCGTAACGACGCTATCGACCCAGCCGCGCCGGGTGTACTGGACGGTTACGATGGCGTGCTGATTTCTCCCGGCCCTGGCGCTCCGGCCGAATCCGGTGCCAGTGAGGATATGATTCGCCTGTGCGCGGCCAGCGGCGTGCCGATGTTTGGTGTGTGCCTGGGCTTGCAGGCGCTCGCCGAGGTGTATGGCTGCACTGTGGGCCATGCGCCCACCATCATGCATGGCAAGACCAGCTTGGTGGAACATATCGATGACGAGATTTTCGAGGGCGTGGCCAACCCCATGACCGCCACCCGCTACCATTCGTTGGCCGTCGAGCCCGATTCGGTGCCGGATACGCTGGTGGTTACCGCGTGGACGCAGGGCGACCACATTATTCAGGGCATCAAGGTCAAGGGCAAGCCGATGTACGCCGTGCAATTCCATCCCGAATCCGTGATGACCCAGGACGGCTACCGTCTGCTGGCCAACTGGCTTAAGGTCTGCGGCCAAGACAACGCCGTGGCCAAGTCCGCCGGCCTTCAGCCCAAGGTTACGAAGTAGCAGCCGTCTACTTGTCGCCGCCTGGGCCGGTGCTACCGCTGCCGCCAGCGTTGCCTCCTGTGTTGCCGTTGCCGTTGTTGTCGCCTGTGGCGGCGGCCTTCGTGGTAATGGTGACGGTCGATCCCGCATCTACTTGGCTGCCAGCGCCAGGATTGATGCTGACTACCACAGCGGTGCTGTCGGTTGGGCCACTGGCCTGAGCCTTGAGGCCCACGGCCTTGAGCATGAGTTCGGCGGTGGCGTAGTCAGTGCCAGCGGTGATATTCGGTACAGCGACCTTTTCCTTGCCCGTGGACACCCAGATGGTGATGGACCCGCCCTGCGCGATGGAAGAGCCCGAATCGGGGCTTACGCGGGTAATCAGACCGGCCTCCACCGTATCGGAGCTTTCCTGCTCCACGGTGAAGCTGAACTTGCCCTCATACTGCTGTAGCACGCTGTCCTTCGACTGACCGACCAAATTGCTCGGTACGGTGGTCATGCCGGAAGAAACATATATGGTGATGGTGGTGCCCTTGGGAACCGACTGACCGGCGGCAGGATCGGTTCTCGTCACCATATCCTTGGCGATGTCGGCGCTGTCTTCGGTTTTGACGGTGGCGTTCACCTTGAACCCGGCGCTTTCCAGAATGCTGCGCGCCTCTTCCTGGCTGCGCTCCTTGACATCCGGAACCTGAGTGGACTGCGGGCCTGCGGAGAACCACACCTTCACGGCAGATCCCCTGGCCACCTTGGAGCCGGCGTCCGGGCTCATCTTGGTGCAGGTGCCTTCCGGCTCGGTGGAGTCGGTGTCTTGCTTTTCGGTCATCTTCAAGCCCAATCTCTCAAGCTTGAGCTTGATGTTGTCCTTGGACGTGGAAGCGTTGCACACTTCAGGGATGGTGACGGTGTCTTCAGAGGACTTGTTGCCGGAGCCGTTCATGGCGAACATGATGCCCACAATGACGAGCACCGCGACAATCGCCGCGATCGCCGAACCGATGATGATCTTCTTGCGCTTCTTGGCCTTGGCCGCCGCCGCACGCTGCTGCGCACGGGACTGCAACGCCGCTGAGTTGGCACCATTGGCCGGTGGAATCTGCTCGAACTGACCGGTCACCGGGTTGAATGCCTGGGTGGGCTGCTGCTGCGGTTCCACCGGCGTGGTGGGCAAATCACGTTCGGCTTCCTTGCGGGCCTTCATATTCGACAGGTCCGTCAATGGGTTGAACGCGGCCGCCACCGGCACGCCGCCGTTCATGTAGGTCAGGATGTCGGTCTTGAATTCGGAGGCCGTGGCGTAGCGGTTCTGGCGGTCCTTGGCCATGGCCTTGGCGCAGATTGAATCCCACATCTTCGGCAGCCCCGGCACCACGGCGGATGGCGGCGTGGCGACTTCGGAGACATGCTGGTAGGCGATGGCCACAGCGGAATCGCCGGTAAACGGCGGGCGCCCGGTAAGCATCTCGTAGAGCACGCAGCCGGCGGAATACAGGTCGGAACGCATGTCGACGGTCTCGCCGCGCGCCTGCTCGGGAGAAAGGTACTGTGCGGTGCCCACCACGCCCTGCGACTGGGTCATGGTGGTTGCGGAATCGTCCAGAGCGCGGGCGATGCCGAAGTCCATGACCTTGACCGCGCCCTGCTCGGAAATCATGATGTTGCCGGGCTTGATATCGCGGTGGATAATGCCCATGCGATGCGAATAGTCGAGCGCGTTAAGCACGCCCAACATCACCTGTTCGCAGTCGCGCTGGCTGAGTGCGCCGTTGACCTTGATGATGTCGCGCAGGGTCTGGCCCTTGACGTATTCCATGACGATATACGGCAGACGCTCGGTCTCGCCGTTCTCGGAAGACGCCAGCTCCTCGCCCGAATCGTAGATGTTCACGATGTTCGGGTTGTTCATCTGGGCCACGGCGTGTGCTTCGCGGCGGAAACGGGCCAGGAAGATGTCATCGTTGGCCAGATCGGCGCGCATGATTTTCACGGCCACGGTACGGCCCAGACGGGTGTCGAGGGCCACGTGAACCTCGGCCATGCCGCCACGACCGATGAGCCGGCCAAGCTGGTAACGTCCGCCGGCCAATGCGGTGGGCATACTGGTGCTCATTGCTTATTCCCTCCCAATCTTGAGGCCGGGGCCTCCAAAACAATGCGTGGCGTGCTGGTCACTCGGCGCGGCAGTCGATTGCCGGACGTGGCCATGGTGGTGTCGGCCATTTCGGTCTGCTGATCCAGCAGACGGCGTTCGATGCGTGCCAGCGTACGGGACACCACCAGCGCGTCTTTCGGGCGATCCAACGGGTCCTTGGCCAGCATCGACATGACAAATTCGCGTAACTGGACGTCCACCGAGTTCGGCAGCGGAGGCACGGGATTGTTCACGTGCGCTGCGGCGATATCGACCGGAGTGGTGCCGGTGAACGGACGATGCCCGGCAAGGCCCTCGTACGCCACTACGCCCAGTGAATAGATGTCCGATTGCGGCGTGGCCTGCTGGCCCTGCGCCTGCTCGGGGGAGATGTATTGTGCGGTGCCCACCACCATGCCGTCCTGGGTGATCTGGCCTTGGCCGGTGGAGTAGCTCACGCCAAAATCGGTGATCTTCACTTCGCCGGTGTCGGAAACCATGATGTTGGCCGGCTTGACGTCACGATGAATCACGCCGTGCGAGTGGGCCACGAATAGGCCTCGCGCGGTCTGAATCAGAATGGGCAGCAGTTCGATGGGATCCATCGCGCCCTTGCTATGGAACAGATCCGCCAACGATTTCGAGGGGACGTATTCCATAATCAGAAAGCCGATGCCGTCATGCTCGTAGTATTCGAACAACGCAGCGATGTTCGGGTGCGCCAGATTGGCGGAATTATGGGCTTCGGCACGCAGGCGGCGCAGCTTGGCCTCGGCGTTGGTCACGTCCGAGCGCAGCGCCTTGATGGCCACTTCACGTCCGAGCTGAATATCGTAGCCTTTCCAGACCTCGCCCATACCGCCTTGCGCAAGACGCGAATCAAGACGATATCGGCGGTGAATAAGCTGTCCTTCGATAAGTTTCACTGCTGCAAAGCCTCCTGCATCATCGCGCGCATGATCGGGCCAGCGGCGAGCGAACCGTATACATCTGTGTTATGCACCAACACCGCGACGGCGATCTGCGGATCGTCCGCCGGCGCGAAACCGATCACCCAGCCGTCGATGGCAGAGTTGTCGGTACCGATTTGTGCGGTACCGGTTTTGGCCGCCACCTTGATGCCGTCGATGGCCAGCTGCGGATTGGCCTCGGTCACCACGCTTTCCATCATCGTGGTGAGCTTGTCTGCGGAATCCTTGTTGAACGCATTGGCCATGGTTTGCGGTTTGGTCTGCGAAAGTACGGTGAGATCGGCGGCGCGCACACGATCGACCAGCGTGGGCTGCATCAGTTTGCCATTGTTGGCGATTGCCTGCGCGACCATCGCCATCTGCAACGGCGTGGCCGTGGTGTCGCCTTGGCCGATGGATGCCAGCGCAAGCTTGTCGTCGGTCGGATCAGAGGGGAATGTGGACGCGGTGGCCGTCATCGGGGTGCCCGTGGATTCGGTGCCGTCAATGGTGATGGTGCTGCCGAACCCGAGCTTGGTGGCCATGTCCGAAACCTTGCTCGCGCCGAGTTTCACGCCAAGCTGGGCGAAAGCGGTGTTGGACGACCATGCGACGGCCTCTTGCAGGGAGATCTGTCCGTTGACGCCATCGGCCTGTGCCTCGTCGTTCGGCAGCTGTGTGGCGGTTCCCGGCAAGGTATAGCTGGAGCCTGCAGGAATCTTCGTGTCCGTCTGATAATCGCCGGTTTCCAGCGCAGCCGAGGCGACGATGGTCTTGAACGTGGACCCTGGCGGGTACAGCTGCGAGGTGGCGCGGTTGATTAGCGGGCTATTTTGGCCCGCAGAGAGTTCGTTGTAGGCCTGAGACGCGGCTTTGGCGTCATGGGTCGCCAGTTTGTTCGGATCGTAGCTGGGCGTGCTCACCATGGCGAGGATACGGCCGGTGTTGACTTCGATGGCCACCGCCGCACCATCGCGCGTACCGAGCTGATCGTAGGCAACCTGCTGCAGCTTGGGGTCGATGGAGGTTTCGATGGACGCGCCCTGATTCGTAGTGCCGGTGAGCATGGCCTTGGCCCGCTGCCAGATCAATGAATCGGCCTCACCGTTGAGCAGCATGCTGCGGGAGGCTTCCAGGCCGCGATCGGCGGTCTGGTTGATGGAGAAGAAGCCGGTGACCGGAGCATACAGCGGGCCGTTGGAATAGGTGCGCAGGTATTTGAACGCGTCGTTGACCGGTTCGGATTTGGCCATGACCGTGCCGTCCGAGGCCAGAATGGCACCGCGGTAGGCACCGAGCTGGTGGTACAGCGAACGGGCGTTGCGCGGATCGTTGTTCAGCGCGTTGGCCCGTACCGCCATGATGATGGTGGACGACAGGCCGAGAATCACGAACAGCGCGACCACGGCGGTGAAAAGCTGACGAAGATATTTGTTCATACGCGAGTGCCTCCGTTAACGGGAGGAAGCGGGGGAATCGCGCCGGTAGGCGTGTACGGTTCATCGGCGTCGGCATACGCCGGAGTGGTGGTGTCCACAATGGGGTCGTCAAACGATTCCGACTCGGACTGTGACGCCGTAGCCGACGCGCTGCGAGGCTGAACGATCGGTTCAGTGGCGCGGGCCCGGGCCTCAAGCTCCTTGTTGCGCAGCACGGCCAAGGCCTCGTACTGGAACGTATCCGAGGTCAGCTCCGGCTCGGGCGCATTGGCCGAATTCGAGATGATGATGAGCAGGGTCGCGAGAATATAGTTGGCGATCAGACTGGAGCCGCCGGCTGCCATATAGGGCAGGGTCAGACCGGTCAGAGGAATCACCAGCGTAATGCCGCCGACCACGGTGAACACCTGGAAGGCCATGGTGAACACCAGTCCGGAAGCGAGCAGCTTGCCGAAGCCATCCTTGATTTTCATGGCGGTGATGAAGCCGGAGGCAATGATGAGCAGGTAGAGCATCAAAATGGCCAGGACGCCCATCAGACCGAGTTCCTCGCCCAGAGAGGCGTAGATGAAATCGGAGTTCGCAAACGTAACGAGCGAAGGATGGCCTTGGCCGAGACCGGTGCCGAGCATGCCGCCTGATGCCAGGCCGAAAATGCCGGTGACCAGCTGCCAGGAGCCGCCGGGGGTCTTGTTGTATTGCTCATTGCTGAACGGGTGCAGCCAGGCATCGACTCGCTGACCCACGTGGCTGAACATGCCTGCGGCCAGCACGGCACCAGCGGCGAATGCGATCAGACCGATGATGATCCAGCTTTTGCGGCCGGTGGCCGTGTACAGCATGGCCACGAACATGGCGAAGAACATAAGCGAGGTGCCCAGATCATGCTGCATGACGAGCACGCCCATCGAGGCGATCCACACCACGATGATCGGGCCGAGATCCTTGATGCGCGGCAGCTGCAGACCGAGCATCTTCTTACCGCCCACGGCCAGCTGGTCGCGGTGATCGAACAGGTAGGCGGCGAAGAAGAACGCAAGGAACAGCTTGGCGAACTCGCCCGGCTGGAACTGGCCCAGTCCCGGAATCTTGATCCAAATGCGCGCGCCGTTCACTTCCTGACCGACAAACGGCAGCATCGGGGCAAGCAGCAGCACTAGGCCCACCACCATCGACACGTAGGAGAAGCGCCGCAGCACGCGGTAGTCCTTCAGGAAGATGATGAGCAGCGCGGAAAGCACGATGGCGATGCACAGCCAGATCAGCTGACGTTGGGCAACCGCCCAACCTTCGCTCTGGTCGATGCGGGCGATCATGGTCACGCCGGTGGCGGTCAGCAGTAGCACGCAAGGCAGAATCGACTGGCTGGCGTACGGCTGGAAGCGCACAATCAGCCCCCACAGCACCAGAAACAGCACTACGACCAATGCCAGCATGCCGGCGTATTGCATAGGGAATTCGCCGGCGGTGCGCTGGAACATCTGGATGAACGCCAACGCGCTGATTGCCATGGCAATCAGCAACAAGGAAATCTGACGTAGACGGGTAGCGATCATTGAGCATCTCCCGTGGCCGCGTTGTCGGCCGCTCCGATACCGGATTTATCCGAGGAATCGGATGAGCTTGACGAACCGGACTGGCTGGACGAATCCTTGGTGCTGTCCTTGGAATCGCTCTGGGAACTGTCTTTGGAACTGTCCGGAGAATTGGACGCCTCGGCCTTCTTGGCGGCGTCGGCTTCCTGCTGCTTGGCCAGTTTGCGCATTTCGGTGCGGATAATACCCACATGCGACTGCGCTTCGTCCAACGAACCGACCGTAATGCCTTGGCTCAGCTGGTCACGCCATGTCTGAGGTAGGTCCGCGGTGGCGATATTGGTGGTCTGCACTTCGTGCGAAAGCTCAAGTCCAAAGAGATTGGTCGGCACGCCACGGTAAATGGCCACGGTGCCGTTGCTATCTCCCACGTAGTAGTGCGTCTGGCTCCACGTGTACACGCCCCAGCCAGCGCCGGCCAAGGCCAGCACGGCAAGAATGCAGGTAATGATCACCGCAAGTTTATTGCGGCGTTTCTTGGTGCGCGTGGCCTTCTTCTGCTCGACCTGCTCATCGCGGATGGCTTTGGCCACATCCGGGTCGTTGGGGTCGGCGGACAGGCGCCCATCCGGCTTTTGCACCACCGGAATCTCACCGGTATCGGGATTGGCTCGTTCACCGGTCTCCTCGCGGACGGTGGACGGCTGCACCACGCGTGTGGATGACGGCTCGGCCGTGGTTTGCGCGGCCGCCGTCTCGTGCGCGCTGGCGGGCTGAATCAATGCTGCGGCGCGCTGGGCGGGGGAATCATCCTCACGCAGTGCGGGCGCGGTAGCCACCGGCTCGTTGACGATGTCGGCAATGGGCTCAAGATTACGGCTGGCGGCACCGCCGACCAACGGCGTTTGGTGCGGCAGATCGAACGCATCGGCATCCAACGCCAACGTGGCATCCGCGATAACGGCCGTGACATTATCGGTGCTGCCCGCCCGCAGTGCCATCTGCACCAGACGCTGCGCGCATTCGCTCTGATCGGACAGTGTGGTCATCGTCTCTTCGATGGTGGAATCTTCCAGCACACCGCACAGACCGTCCGAGCACAGCAGCCAACGGTCGGCGGGGTGGGCTCGGCGAATCGAAATATCCGGGCGTGGGTCAATGTCAAAGTCGCCGAGCACGCGCATCACGACGTTGCGCTGCGGGTGGTTCTTGGCTTCGGACGGGGTGATACGACCGGTGTTGATGAGGTGTTGCACGTAGCTGTGGTCGCACGTGATGCGGATCAGGTGTCCGTCGCGCAGCAGGTAGGCGCGCGAATCGCCGATATGGGCGATGACCCAGTAGCTGGCCACCAATGCCACTGCCGTGACGGTGGTGCCCATGCCGGCAAGCTTGCGTTCGCGCTTGGCCTTGCCGACGATGGCGTCATGCGCGGCCATAACGGAGGTTTCCATCATGCGGGAGATCGTCTCGACGTTGCTGCCGGTGTCGTCCTGCTCGATGTGGGCCAGTGACCGGATGGCGATGGAGGATGCCGTATCGCCGCCGGCGTGACCGCCCATGCCGTCGCACATGGCGATGAGATGCTCGCCGGCGAAGGAGGAATCCTGATTGTTCGCGCGCACGGTGCCCACATCGGACACCGTGGTGGAATACAGGAACAGCGGTTGTGAAGCAGCGGATTTTGGCATGCGGCTACCTCAGTTCGAAGGTGGTGGCGCCGATGCGCACAGGAATACGAGCGGGCAGAATGGTGGGGCGGTTGATGCGTTGCTGATTGACCACGGTTCCATTGGTGGAGTTCAGGTCTTCAATGGCCCACTGCCCGGAGCGCGTGTCACGGTAGACGCGGGCATGGTGGGAAGACACGAATTCGTCATCGAGCACCACGGTGTTCGAGGCGGCGCGGCCAAGCGTGATGTCGGCTTCGGCCAGCGGCACTGAGCTGCCGGCAAGCGGACCATCGATGATGACCAACAGGGTAGGCTGCGCCGAGGCGGCGGACGACGCGGAAGCGCTGGGCTGGCGATGCGTGCGCGGCGCAGCTGCCTGCGGCGTTTCGGCCTTGGCCTTATGCACTTCACGCTCACGGCGGCGACGTGCGCGTGAAGGTCGCGGACTGAACGTCTCGATGTCCTTGCGCAGCGAACGTACGGCCAGCCAGATGAATATCCACAGCAGGATCAGGAATCCATACTTGAGCAGGGCGAATGTCAGTTCGGTCATAAGTGGACGACTTTCGGGCGTGTGCTCGACTACTCCTGGGCTTGGGCGGAGGCCCAGTACAGGATGCGGGTACGGCCGATGGTGATGGTGTTGCCGTCGAGCAGCGTGGCGGCGGGCACTTGGTGGCCCTCCACGTACGTGCCGTTGGTCGAACCCAGGTCGCGGGCGATCACGCCGTTATCCGTGATGTCGATTTCCAGATGCTTGCGGGAGATGCCCGGATCGTCGATGACGATATCGCAGCCGGAACCGCGGCCGATTACCGTCTTGTCTTTGGTGAGCAGGTACTGGTTGCCGTTCACCTCGAGCACCGGGCTATCCTCGGTCTGCGCATCGGTGGTAACCGGCACGGCATTGCCCTGCACGGATTCGGAGGTGAGGTTGAAGTTGCCCTTGGACAGGTCAAGGTCTTCCTCGAAGATCACGATCACCGGGCCCACGAAGGCGTAATGCTGGCTCTTCGCGTACTCGGTGAGGTTATCGGCCAGTTCATTGGCCAGGGTCTCGCTACCCCATGCCTCGATACGGTCGAAGTCAGGAGTACTGAGCTTGAAACGGTATTCATTCGGGGCCACCGTGCGGTCACGGCCCACGGGCATGGCCTCGGCGTCAATCTCGCGCTCCAAGGCGCTGGAAAGATCGACAGGCTGCAGGTCTTTGGAGCCAAACTTGGCGAATACTCCGTTGACTGCACCCTCCACGCTTTTTTCAAAACGGTCGAGAACGCTCATAGTCCTCCCTTTCTAATCCTCACCCATCCTACGCGGTGATGGGAATATGAGGCAAAAAACCGGTCTTTCACATGACGATGGGTGCAAAATATCCAAAAATATCCAAAAATTCAGGGCGGAAATGGGTGCGGCGCACCACCTGCGCCGTTTTTCCGCATGCCGTGTGGGCGCGGGCCCCGGGCGTGCCGCGGACGTCACGGCCCACGCCCACACGGGGCCGGTCAGGCCAGGGCGTCGCGCAGGAAGTCGCGCTGGAGGGTGAGCAGGTTTTCGGCTACGGTCTCGTCGTTGGTCATATGGGTGATGCCCGTCAACGGCAGGAAGGTGTGCGGGCGACCCGCCGCCATCAGGGCTTGCGAGAGGCGCAGGCTATGGGCGATGGTGACGTTGTCGTCGGCGAAACCGTGGATCAGCATAAGCGGGCGCTCGAGTTTCGGTGCGTCCTGCACGATGCCGTTGCGGTAGTAGACATCCGGGTCGAGGCCCAGATAGCGCTCGGTGTAATGCGTGTCGTACAGCGTCCAGTCGGTGGGCGGGGCGCCGGCGCACGCGGCCTTGAACACGTTCGGCGCGTCCAGCACGGCCAGTGCGGACAGGAAGCCGCCGTACGACCAGCCGATCATACACACCTTGTCGAGGTCCGGTGCGGGAACGCCGGGCCTGCGCCCATCGGCGTTGAACCTGGAGACGGCCTCGGGAAGGGCGTTGACGGCTTCGATCTGATCGGCCAGCGTCACGCCCTTCATGTTCTCGAAGATTGCGCGATCCCAGGCCGGGCCGCGGCCTGTGGTGCCACGGCCGTCCGCCGTGACCACCAGGAAGCCCTGGTCGGCCCACCACTGGCCCTCCCAGTAGAAGGACTGGGAGGCGACGACCTGCTGGAAGCCGGGCCCGCCGTACGGCTTCATCAGCACCGGCAGTTTGTCGGCATGGGCGTACGGGCTGGACGGGCTCGGCGCGATGATCGCCGTGTACAACCGGTGCTCGCCCAGCCGCGTGAACGTGACGTTCGGCGTGAACCCGGGTTCCGCGGCGGTGCTGGTGATGTCGGCGGCGGTGATGTCGGTGGTGTTGGCGGCATCGCTGGTGTTGGCGGCGATGACGGCATCGGTGACGCCGCTGACGGCGCGTCGCGTGACGATGTGCCGCATCCGGGCGCGGGCGGAACGCATATCGCGCCCAGACACCACCATGCCGCGTGCGCCGCGTGAGGCCGTCCACTGACCGGGCTCGGTCGTGATCGGCGCGACCGAGCCGTCATATCCCATGCTCACCACATCGAAGCTGCGGGCGTCATGGCCGCCGAACAGAGACTCGGCATCCGAAGCGGCACCCGAGCCGGCCCAGGCGCGCGGCACCTCGGTCGCGATTTCGGGCGCACGCTGCACCACGGCCAGCACATCCTCGTCGGTCACGGCGAGCACCGTGCGCACGTTCCAGCCAGCCGGCGTGAACGGTCGGCCGTCCACCGTCAGACGGTTGGTATCCGCGGCCATGTCGTTGAGCGGGCACACCAGCCGGCCATCCGGCGTGTAGGCGGGCGTGCCGTGAACCAAGTCGATCCACTGCTCGTTCGCGTGCTCCTCAAGCACACGCGTGGCGCCCAGCGCGGCCCCATCCGCCGCGACCGCCACCTCGAGCACCTGGTCGCGGGTCTGGCGGCGGTTCTGCACCAGCACCAGCGGATCGTGGCCGCGACGCCAGTTCACGGCGGCCACATACTCATACGCCTCACGATCCCAATCCACATCGGCGTTGCCGGTGATGCCCGCGTACCGGTCGTTCTCATCGAACGCCAGGGCGATCACGGTCAGATACACGTCGGCGTTGCGGGTCAGCGCGCGCGGGTAACGGCGGCCGGCGGCCGGCTTCTCAGGGTCGGCCGGATCGCTGATGTACCAGGTCGGCTCGTCGGCGGTGTCGAAGGATTCGAACAGCACATGCTGCGAATCCGGGGCCCACCAGAAGCCGTCGTAACGGTCCATCTCCTCGCCGGCCACGAACTCGGCCAGACCGATTTTCCACGTGTTTTCGGCCGGATTGCCGTCTTCATCCTCCACGCTCACGCCGTAGACGGCGGTGATGCGGTCACCCAGCTCGCCGCCGATATCGACCAGCATCAGGTAGCGGCCCGTGGTGTACAGCACATGTTTGCCATCCGGGGCGATGCGCGGGTTCAGCACCGGCGTGTACATCGCCGGGTCCTCATCCAGCCATTCGCCGGCCAGTTCGCGGGTGCGCGGATCGGGTGCGCCGGTCTCGCCATTCCAATCGATGTCGGTCAGGAACAGGCGGCCGTTGATGGTGAACACGATGCGATTGCCGTCGTCATCTGCCGAATAGCCGACGATGCCGGTGCCACCCTCGCGCGCACGCTCGCGGCGGGCCTTCTCCTCGGCCGGCACGTCCTCGCTGTCGGCGGTTGCGCCAAGCAGTTCGCGCGGATCGGCCAGCTTAGTCTCATGGTGTTCGCCGGACTCGTCGAACCAGCTCAGCCACAGTGCGGTCACCAGATCCTCGGGGCCGTCGGAACGCAGGAACAGGGCCCGCGAGCCGTCGCCCACGGTCTGTGCGGAGCGCGGCGCGCCGCAGCCGAACCGCAGCGTGCGCGCCCTGAGGCGTGGGAAATGCTTGATTGCGTCATTGACATCATTGGTTTCGCTCATACCTCACAACCTACGCGCCTGTGCGGTCAGCGGCGTGAGGCTTGTCCTAAGATGGGAACCATGCAGGTGACGATGATCGACGAAAACAAGTACGCCGAAATGATGGCCGACGTGGTGCTGCCCGCGCTCGAACAATGCCGCGAGGAGGGCTGGTTCGATCCGTCCGCCGCCGAACGTTCGGCCGGGGTCGAGCCGCTGTCCGGCATTATGGACACCGGCGGCCGCTCGGGCCAGCTGCACTACCTGTGCTATGACGCCGCCAAATTCGACGCGATTCGCGAGCAAGGCGCCACCGCCGTCTTCCGCGGGGCCATCGTCATCAGCCACGGCTTCACCGAGTTCGCCGAGAAGTACGACGAGCTGGTCTGGTACTTCCTGCTCGCCGGCTATTCGGTGTGCGTGCTCGAACATCGCGGCCACGGCAAGTCCGCGCGCGACGTGGACGATCATTGCATGGTGTGGATTGATGACTGGCAGCGCTACGTGGCCGATCTGGCCGGCTTCGCCGAAACCATCGGCCAGCAGTACGCAGCCGGCATGCCGCTGAACCTGTTCTGCCATTCGATGGGCGGCGGCATTGGCGCGGCCGTGTTGGAGCGATACCCCACCCTGTTCGACAAAGCGGTGCTCTCCGCCCCGATGGTCGCCCCCGCCACCGGCATGCCGCTGGGCGTGGCCCGTGTGCTGGTCGGCGCGCTGTGCGGACTCGGCTTCGGCAAGAAGCGTGTGTTCGGGCAGTCGGACTTCACGCCGGAGTTCTCGATGGAAGGCAACGAGGGCGCTTCCGAGGCGCGTGAACGCTGGTACTTCAAGCTGCGTTGCGAGAACCGCGAATACCAGACCTACTGCGCGGCGTTCGAATGGGTGCGCCAGGCGTTGAAGCTCAACCGGGCCGTGCTGAACCCGTCCGCCTGCGCCGAAGTGGAGACGCCGGTGCTGCTCTTCCAGTCCGGACGCGACATCTGGGTACTCAATAAGCCGCAGAATCACTTCGTCCAACTGGTCAAGGACGGCGGCGGCGAGGCGAACATTGTGCGCTTCCCCGAATCGCGCCACGAAATCTTCTCCATGCCCAACAGCACCTACAAGCCCTACCTCGAAAAGATCCTCGGCTTCTACGACGATCCCATGATCGCCAGCGCCGCGTACTGATGTAGCTCTTCATTCATTGTTCACCGTGCGGTCACCTTGTGGCCCGGCCCGCTTTAGGTGGCGGGAGAACAATGGAATTATGGGCATAATGTCTTCTCTCCGTCGCCGCGCCGCCGTGGTTGCGGCCGCGGTATGCGCCGGCGCGCTCGCGTTGACCGGTTGCACGGCGTTCAATAATTCCGATGACGGCACAGCGGACGGCAACGGCGCGTCCGCCACCACGCAGACCTTCCAGCCGTCCGGCGGCAAACCGACCGCCACCCTGAGCATTGCCTCCGGCTCCGAGAACAAGGAAGTCGCCACTGCCATCCAGAAAGCGGTCGACCAATCCAACGTAGCCGTGACGATGCACTACATGGGTTCGCTGGAGATTATGAACGCGCTCAAGGCCGGCGGCCAGAATTACGACGCCGTCTGGCCCGCTTCTTCGATGTGGATTTCGATGGGAGACGCCAAGCACATCGTCAAAGACGCGGCCAGCACCTCCACCACGCCGATCGTGTTCGGCATCGCCAAATCCAAGGCCGTCAAACTCGGCTGGGCTGACGACTCCGGCGCCACCAAGCCCGTCTCCACCGCGGACATCCTCGCCGCGGTCAGCGACGGCAAACTCACGTTCTCGATGACCTCCGCCACCCAGTCGAACTCCGGCGCCTCCGCCTACCTGGCCTTCATGACAGCGCTGCGTGGTGGCGATGGCCCGTTGACTGAAGCCGATCTGGCCGACGACCAACTGAAGACCTCGGTCACCAAGCTGCTGTCCGGCGTGGACCGTTCCTCCGGCTCGTCGGACTGGCTTAAAGACATGGTCGTGGCCAATCCCGACCGCTTCGACGCGATGGTCAACTACGAATCGCTGGTCATCCAGGCCGACAAGGCCTTGGACAAGGACGGCCACGACCCGCTGCTCACCGTCTACCCGTCCGACGGCATCGCCGTCTCCGATTCGCCGTTCGGCTACGTGGATCGCGGCCAGAAACTGAAGTCCGCGTTCGATTCCTTCTCCAAAGCGCTCGGCTCCAAAGACGCCAAACTCGAGTTCGAGCGCGCCGGCCGCCGCACCGGGCTCGGCGGCACACTCGCCTACGCCACGGACAGTCAGGTCAAGCAGTCCTTCCGCGCCGAGTGGGGCGTGAATACGGACGCCTCCGCGCTGAAAACCATCCCGCTACCCGCCGCCACGGTGATCGACAGCGCGCTCAACGTCTACCAGACCGCGCTCAGGAAACCCAGCTGGACCATTTGGGTGGTCGATTACTCCGGTTCGATGTCTGGAGAGGGCAAGAACGGCGTGGTCAAAGGCCTGAACGCGGCGCTCGACCCGGACCAGGCCAAGAAGTCGTACATCGAGCCCGCCAGCGGCGACGTGAACATTCTCATCCCGTTTGAAACCGAGGCCCACCGCCCGGTCAAGGCCACTGGCACAAGCACTAGCGACCTGCTGCATGAGGCCGATGCCACCGATGCCAGCGGCGGCACCGATATCTATGAAGGCCTGCTGAGCGCGCTCGACGAGCTGCCCAGCGAGTCGGAAGCCTCGCAATACACCACCGCCATCGTGCTCATGACCGACGGCCGCTCCAACTCCGATCATCAGGACGAATTCGAAAGCGCCTATAAGTCGCGTGGCCGTGATCTGCCGATCTTCTCCATCATGTTCGGCGACGCCGATCCCAGCCAGCTGAAGTCTCTCGCCACCCTGAGCAACGCCAAGGTATTCGACGGCCGCTCCGGCGACCTCGCCGCCGTCTTCCGCCAAGTCAAGGGCTTCAACTGATGCTCCAGGTAATCTGTGGATTCGTTGTCGGACTGCTGCTCGCCGGGCTCGGCTTCGGGCTGGCCGGCGGCGGAGTGCCCGGCCTGATCGTGGCCGTGGTGCTGGCCGCACTCGGGTATATCGCCGCCTCCACGCTCACCGAGCCGGAGCGACGCATCGGCAAAATGCTGGTTTCCGCCCTGCCCAACGGTCAGAAGGCCGCCGATACGATCGACGCGGCGAACGCTCGACTCAACTCAATCGCCATGCTCACCAAGCAAGTACGTGACCCAGCCGTCAAAGCCGAAGCCAATGACTTCATCGCCGCTACCAAAGATTTAGTGCAATACGTGACCCGAGACACCTCCGCCTACCCGACGTTGCGCCACTACATCACCGTGTACGGCGAGCAGACCGAGAAACTGTTGCGCTCCTACGTGGACGTGGAAAGTTCCGGCGCACGCGATCAGATAGCCACGGCACGAATCGAAACCATCGAGGCGCTGCAAGTGCTCGAACAGACCGCCGCCGGCGAACTCAGCCGGGCGGTAAGCGCCAAGACGTTGGGCATTACGGCCGACTCCGACGCCATCCAACGGTTGGCCCGCATGGATGGATACGACGACGTCGCACCTTCGCCTGTGCCTTCCTCGGCTGCCGATGAAGGACGGCATGCACCCAGTCAGGGCCCGGCTCACCAGTCGGACCAGAAAACGGACGCACAATGAAACTCTCCAAATCAAAAATCATCGGACTGATCGCCCTGCTTGCGGTAGTGGGCGTGGTCTGCGGCACGCTGGTGTGGCGGCAATCGCAACCAGCGCCGGCCGAACCGACCGAACAGGTGAGCATCACCGGCTACCTGGGCGGCGAGAAAATCGGCCTGTTCGATGACGCCAAGTTCAAGGCGCTTGCCGCCAAGCAAGGCATCGCCATCGACTATCGCAAGGCCGGATCGCTGGCCATGATGGATGCGGACCGGAAAGGCATGGATTACCTGTTCCCCTCCTCGCGCGCGGCCGTCGAATACGGCAATGCGAAAGGCGTCAAGGCCACCCAAAGCGACATCGTCTTCAACTCACCGATTGTGCTGTACACGCACAAGGCCGTGGCGGACGGGCTCGTGAACGGCGGACTTATGACCAAGGACGATTCGGGCGCGTACCACATGGATATGGCCAAAGCCGTGGACGCGATGGTCGCCAACACAACCTGGGCCGACGTCGGATACACGGCAGGCTACGGGCAGTTCCGCATCGACTCGACCGATCCGGTGAAGTCGAACTCAGGCAACGAATACGCGGCGCTGCTCGCCACGGTGCTCAATGGCGGGCAGCCGGCCACGGTCGATTCGGTGGCGCGCGACGGCAAGACCATCGCCTCCATCTTCGCCAAATCCGGTTGGATGGAGACCTCTTCCGAGGATTCGTTCAACCAGTTCCTGACCTTGGGCGTGGGCTCCAAGCCGATGATGGTGGGCTACGAATCGCAGCTGCTTGATTTGGCTGTGAACCAACCGGATGCGTTCAAGCAGATCAAGGACGACGTGGTCATCGTCTACCCGACGCCGACCGTGTGGAGCACCCACACGCTGATGGCCTTGGACGAGAAAGGCGGCACACTGCTGAACCTGTTGAAAACACCGGCGGTGCAGAAGCTGGCGTGGGAGCGCCACGGCTTCCGCGCGGCCAACTTCGCCGGCACCGATTCGATCAGCCGATTCGGCGTGCCCGGCACGCTCGACCAGATCCCCGCCGTATCCGAACTGCCCAACAACGACGCCATGCAACAACTCATCGCCACCCTCCAATCCACGCAATAACTCTTTTGCCAGCCCCCAATCGGTGTTTTTATTAACCCCCTCTGACGAGCTGAGTCGTATAGCAAACAGCCCGGTGGGCTGTTTGTAGACGAAGGCGAGCGAGAGCGAGCAAATAAGAAATCGGCTGTAAGCCGTCCTTAATTGCGTTCGGGCTCCCGGCAAAGCCGGGTGGGGGGGGAGAGACCCAAACATAACTATCAAAAAAGGAACCAGAATGCCCCAAAACATCACCCTCGCAGACCTCACCAAAAGCTCCGCAACCCCCATCACCAACCCGTTACTCAACACCAACCAAGCCGCCCCCAACACCACCCAAGCCGCCCCCAACACCACCCTCGTCCCCACCGCCGCCGAAGCCCAAGCCGC
>OIXX01000245.1_pt1 | contig 41103 bp, 31 predicted proteins | sample 1588161 | NCBI WGS metagenome assembly OIXX01 (sample SAMN03283274) | human gut metagenome | biome: human-associated habitat; material: feces | host: Homo sapiens | place: Peru | collected 2012 | reverse complement strand
GGTCTTTTCCGGCCGCATACACGACAACGCCCCCGCCGCACTGAGGTCTTTTCCGACCGCATATACGACAACGCCCCGCCGCACTGAGGTCTTTTCCGACCGCATATACGACAACGCCCCGCCACATCATGATGTGGCGGGGCGTTGTCGTGTTGCATGTCGTCGGCGGGTCACACCCCGTCGATCCAGTCGACGGCCAGCAGGTTGCCGTCCTTGCCGATGGTCCACGCGAATTGGTAGTCCTGCGGCGTCGAGTCCCCGCCATTGTGACCGGGAATGATGGTCGAGACGGTGCCCACGTAGGTGCGCACGCCGTTGTCGTAGCCACTCATGGCCGAGGTGAGTGTGGTATACTCGCTGGCCAGCTTCTGCATGTCGATGCGGCAGTAGGTCGTCTTGTTGGCGTCGGTGTTGCACTTGTCGGGCTGCATGAGGCGTACGACGAAGTCCGACTTGTCCGTGAGTCCCCACTTGTTGATGGCGTCGTCGCGGGCGGCGGTGTACTTCGCCGTAGAGTCCCAGGTGAACATCTCGGCGAAGAAGCGCCCCATGGTCGCATCGTCGTTGGTGTGGATGCTCTGGTAGAGCGCATCGCTCGGCGCGGCCACCTGCGCGGGGTCCTTCATGCCCGCATCGGCGTCCGCCTTGGCGTCGGCATGCGTCCGGGCGTCGTCGAGCTGCTTGTGGGCGCTTTTGAGCTCCTGCTGCGCCGTGGCGAGGTCGCGCGTCGCCGTCTGGTCGCGCACCGCCGCCCCGCCGCCGAGGATGACGAACACGATGATGGCCACGATGGCCACGCCGGTCACCACCCAGGGGATGATCCTCGCCATGCGCGAGTCCAGCAGATCACGCCTGTCGTCGAATGCCATGTCAGACCGCCTTTCCATATCCGTCGTTGCCGGCGCTCGATGCGCTGGCGCCGTTGGTGCCGCCGGCGTTCGCCGTGTTGCCTTCGATGTGCGCCACGAAGTCGGTGTAGTGGTCGTCTTCCCAGCGTGCCGTGGCGATGCCCTTGACCGCGCCGTCGGGCTGCGAGCAGACGAACGCGGTGGTCTGGCCGCCCGGTTGGGTGTACGCCTTCCAGGTGCAGTCGGGCACGATGGTGTTCCACCGACTCAGCGGCGAGATGGCGAATCCCATGTAGGACTTCGGGTTCGTGTCGGGGAAGTACGCCTTGAGTTTGTCGTTCGGCGCGTTTTCGCCGCTGTTCTGGATGTCGACGATGGCCTGCGCGGCCTTGTCGCGTTCGACGTCGGACGCACTTGGTTGCGCGGCCTTGTCTCCGTTTCCGTCGCTCTTGGCGTCGTCTTTGGCCGCGGCGTCGTCCTTGCCGGCCTTGATGCCCTCGATGGATCGCTTGACCGACGCGGTCTCGCTTCGGGCGGCTGCGGCCTGCGACTCGACTCGCGCCGCTTCACCGTTGAGGCTGACCAGCGCCCAGCCGGCACCCGCCGTGAGCAGCACGGCGAGAAACGCGATCGAGAAGCGCGCGCTGATCCTGATGTTGGCGGCCCATGACGAGTGCGCGGCCTCGCGGATGCGGCGCTGCGCCGCCACCTTGTCGTGGGTCAGGGCCTTGCGCGTCTCGTCCTCGTCATAGGGCTCGCGCGCCCATTGTGAGAATCGTCCCATGTCACATGTCTTTTCTTAGGGGGGGGGTGGGATGGACGGGTCCCTCGGATGCGAAGGGCCCGCATGGCTTCCGATATTACCAGCGCCGGCGGATGCCGGCACCGCCCATCATACACCCGGCGCATCATATCGGTGCGCCTGTGGATGCGGTGTATGACCGGCCCGACGGCATCATCGCCGTAGGGCGCGGGCGGTATCATGGGTGTCGATCATTCATGTACGAAAGGTGGGTGCGATGGCGAAGCGCGTTCACGGCCGTCACGCGGTCAAGCGGGCTGCGGTGGCGGCATCGGCGGCACCGATTGCATGGCGTCCGATGACGTTCGCCGAGGCGACGGACATCGCCGACGTCGTGGCGCGACGTCATCGCCTGCGCCGTGAGCTGATTGCCATGCGCGCCGCCGTCGTCGCCTTGATGCTCGCCGCGTTGGGTGTCGGCACGGCCCCGTTCGTGCTGCAGGCCCGGTCCGCCTCCGACCTCGCGGCGGCCTCGGCGGCGAGCGCCGCGAGGGTGGCCGGCTGGCCCCATCCGCGGGCCGAGGACAGGCCCAAGGCCGTCCGGGCGTATAACGAGAGGCTCGCCGCGTCGGGCCAGCCGGTCATGGGCGAAGCCGTCGATCCGTTCATCGCTGCACAGGGCGGCTCGCACGCCAGCGACAAGGATTCCGCGTCCGAGAAGGACACGGAATACCAATCGCTGCTCGATTCCGGCGACGGTGTGATGGGCACGATCAGGGTGCCGAAGCAGTCCATCAGCCTGCCGATCTACCACGGCACTTCCGAGGAGGCATTGGCCTCCGGCGCCGGGCATCTGTACGGCACGTCGCTGCCCGTGGGCGGCGAGTCCACGCACTCGGTGATCACCGGACACCGCGGGTTGGTCGAGGCGATGATGTTCACCCGTCTCGACGAGGTCGGGAAAGGTGATTTCTTCTATATCGAGGTCATGGGCGAGACGCTGGCCTACGAGGTCGACGACATCTCGGTCATTTTGCCAGATGATACCTCGAAGCTGAGGGTCGTGTCCGGCCAGGACCGCGTCACGCTGATGACCTGCACGCCCTACGGCGTGAACACCCACCGCCTGCTGGTCTCCGGTCACCGCGTCGCCATCCCGGTGACGGCGCCCAAGCCGGACGACGTCCATGACGCGAGGACCATCGCGCTCGCCGTCACGGGCGGCGTGGCCGCCATCGGCCTGTCGGGCGTCGCCGTCCCCCGGGTCGTGCGTCGTCGTATGCCGGCCCTGATGCGTCACGCCTCGTCGCGGTGACGGTCCTGCGCGGCGCGCTGGGCGTCAGGCATCTGCTGCTGGATCAGCACCGAGTTGGACTGCGCGGTGAACTGCTTCTGCGCCATGTCCATGCTCTCCTGGTGACGCAGCGCTTCGACGTCGGCGAACACGCGGTTCTGGATTTCGGTGGCGAGTTGGGCGAGCTTGGCTTTCTCCAAGATGCTCACCGTCACGGAGTTGCGTCCGCCGGCCTGGTTGACGAAGTCGAGCCGGGTCTTCATGACGTTGAGCGCGAACAATGCGGCGACGAGCAGAAGCATCACGCCGCCCGCCGCGCCGTTCTGCTCGGTGAAGCAGCCCATGCCGGCGATCGCGAAGACCACGGCGCCGATGAGGTTGCGCACGCTCAGCTGGACGTTGGTGTCGACGCTGGCGATGTTGCGCAGCGGGATGGTCTGCGTGCGCGAGCCCAGCGGGATGAAGCCGAGCAGGGTGTTCGGGTCCTTGTACTGCACGCGCATGGAGCTGGCGGCGGCCTCGGTCTTGAGCCACGGCGCGAGGATGTTGGGGCTGAACCGGTCGGCGACGACGTTGGTCTCCCCGGGCGCGAAGGTGAAGCTGCAATTGGTGTCGGATGATGTGGCCATGATGGTGTCCTCCCTTGAGATGCATGGATATCGGCTACAGTCTTATGCTTCCCCCCCCCCTATGGACACGGACTCGTGGGCGTGCGCCCAGTGCCCGACCGGGTTCGCGGGTATGCTTCGTCGATCGTCGCCCAGATATGGCAAGGCCCCCGCCCGTGTGGGCGAGGGCCTTGTCTGACCGAATTGACCGATACGATATGAATGAAGGGACGCCTCCCACTATAGCACGGGAGACGTCCTTTCGCCAATCGCGCGGGATTAGTGGACGAAGGTGTGGGTCGACGCCGCGCTTGCCGGGAAGCTGCGGTGGTAGATCACGCCGTTGCCCATCTCGGAGATGTCGAACGAACCGTCGGAATGGACCGACTCGACCACGGCGACATGGCCGTGCTCGGCGCTGGCGCCGTCCTGACCGCGCTCGAAGACCATGGCTGCGCCCACCTGCGGGGTGTGGTCCACCTTGAGGCCGTACTTCGGCGCGGAGTCGTTCCAGTCGCCGCCGTCACCCAGGTATGACGGGGTGCCGATGCCCATCTGCTTGCGGCGGTCGTAGGCGTACCAGGTGCAGTTGGCCGCGGCGTATGCGTTGCCGGAGTCGCCGTTGTGCGTGCCGGTCGCCTTGTCGCCCTGCGTGCCGCCGGCCTGCTTGGCCGGGCCGTACCAGCGCTTGGCCTCGGCCGAGCCGGTGTAGCGCCACACGTGGGTGAAGGAGCTCGGGGAGAAATAGGCCACGGAGACCTCGGACTTGTCGCCGTCGCCGAGTACGCAGCCGGAGACGCAGCCGTTCTCGCCGATATGGGCGGCGACTTCGAGGCCCTCGCCCAGATAGAGCACGACGTGGTCGGTGCCGTTGACGACGATGTCGCCCGGCTGGACCTGGTCGACCGTCGTGCGCTGGAAGTCGGGACGGCCGCCCAGCAGGGTGTCGACGATGTGGCCCGCCGGCTCGAAGAAGAAGCTGGACTTGGTGCCGTCGCCGAACCCGGCCGCGTTCATCGCGTAGGAGACGAAGTAGCCGCAGTCGGTCATCTGCTTCTCCTGCGTGGTCGGCGAATCGAGCGTCAGCTGCGGGTTGGAGGGGTTGACGTGCCCCTGGTCGTAGCCGATGTTGTTGTTGCAGGCCGTGCCGATGGCGAAGTTGGCCGCGCTGGTCATGATGTCGCTGGGCAGGCCCTTGAGCTTCTTGGCGGTCTCGAGCACCTTCGGGTCGGAGACGCAGTCCTCGGTGATGGACTCCAGGGAGCCCTGGGCGTAGCCGGCGTTCTTGGCGTTGACGCCGCACATGGTGGTCGAGGCGTCGGACGCGGTGGTCGTCGAGCCGTCCGTGTCGGACGAGCCGCTGTCCGTCGTGCCGCCGGTCGAGCCGGACGAGCCGAGGGAGTCGCCGACCGGGTTGCCGTTGGCGCTGGGGACGAACAGGTCGAGGCCGGCCTTCTCGGCGGCCGCCTTGACGGTCGGGAACAGGGCGATGATGGCCTCGGCGTAACCGTCCCTCTGGCCGCAGTAGCCCGCGTCGCGCAGGGCGTCGATGAACGCCGCCGGGTCGGTGGCGTGGTTGAAGGCGTCGGCGTACAGGCTTTGTGCGGCCAGGAACATGCCCCAGCCGTTGGCGGCGTTGGGGATGGTGTCCCAGGTGGCGATGGTGAAGTCGGAGTTGGAGTCGCCCGCGCCCTGGTAGCCGGGCAGGCCCTCGAGCACGCCGGTGGCCGAGTAGTTCCACGGGTTGTTGGCCTTGACGGCCATGCCGGCGGTGCCGTAGCTCGATTCCTGGCCGGCCATGGCGATCATGGCGATGGCCGGGACGTTGTACTTCTCGGCGATGGTGTTGAGGTCCTTGCCGTACTTCTCGAGGAACTGGTCGAGCGTGGCCGAGGACGACGCGGCGCCGCCCTCCGAGCCGGAGCCGGAGTCCGTCTTGTCGCCGGTGCCGGTGTCGGAGCCCTCCAGTCCGGCCGCGGTGGCCGTGGCCGCCCCGACGCCGACGCAGCACTTGGCCAGCACCGCGGGGCTGACCGTCACGGCCGGCGTGGCGTCGCCGGCGTCCGAACCGGTGTCGGAGGAACCGGACTCGGTGCCGCCGGCCACGATGTCGCCCATGGCGCCGCCGGTGATGTCGTCGGCCGCGTCCTTGTCGGCGGTCCAGTCGCCCATCTGGCTGAACCAGGTCTCGGCGTACCGGATGCGCTTGGCCTCGCCGTCGGAGCCGTGGGTGTCGCCGCTGCGCTCCCATTTGTCGTTGAACCACACCGCGGCCTCCTTGGGCGAGGCCTTCGGGTTCTTGACCATGTCCCTGATGATGTCGCCGTTGGCGCCGTCGCCGACCAGCGCATAGGCCAGCTGGGTGTCGAGGTCGGTCCACGACTTGCCCTTGGACTTGGCGAACTTGACCAGCCCGGTGGCGCGCCCGGCGTCCCACTGGCCGATGCCGATGGCGTTGCCGCCGGTGCCGACCCGGCCGAGCATGACGTCGTTGTCCGGGTCGGAGTTGCCGGCCTGCGCGGCCGACGGGTCGAGGTTGCCGCCCGATTCGCGCTCCCAGTTGCCCAGGATCCCGGCCACGTTCTCCTTGTTCATGCCCATGCCGCCGAAGACCGCGTAGACGCGCTTGGCGGTGGCCAGCGCGTTCGCGTTGGGTACGGTGCCATCGCCGGAGCCGCCCGTATCGGATTTGCCGCCCGAGTCGGACTTGTCGGCCGCCGACACGGTCGCACCGGCGATGTTGAGGCCGGGCGGGCAGATGGCGCCGGCGTATTCGAGCGGGTTGGACAGCAGCGTCGCGCCGCCCACCAGCGTCGAGGCCGCCAGCACCGAGGCGATGAGCCGGGTGCCGCCGATGCCGAATTTGGCCACGGATCGGTCCCATGCGCCGGTCACGCCGGCGGCCAGGGCGTGCGCGCCTTTCATCAGGCCGCCGCCCACATCAAGTTGAGCCATGATCGTCCCTTCCTTGCGATCGGTCGGGACGGGCCGCGATGGCGTCCCCGGTATCGCGCATATCGTGGAGTATGGTGTCGTGTCTCACATTGTACAGCCACGGTGGTATGGGCGTCCGGTTCGTATCGGTCGCCTTTCCTTGGGGCGGAATGGCTCGCACGGTCCCCCGCCGGCGCGACAAGCGCGCCACGACCGGCCGTCTTCCATGCCGCGCGCCGAGCGCGCCCACGCCATGGTTTCGTCCTGCCGAGGCAGAGGGGCGCCGCAAGCGCGCCCCTGCCGTGATGATAATCACATATCTATATGATATGTGATTACAGATACAGGAAACCGGGCCTTCGCACATCCGTGCGGGGGCGTGTCGTACATGCCCCCGTCCATCATGGAACCCGAAAGGCCCGAAGACCTCGCGGCGTGCGGACGACCTCCGCACGCCGCGAGGTCGCCATGATACGAAGGACGAGGTGACCATCATGGGTGTCATCATCATTATCATCATGCTCGTCGTGTGGTGGTTTATGCCCACGGACGACCAGGCCGTGCGCGACATCGCCGCGCGCGACAAGGCCCGTCACGACGCGCACCGCCGTGCCGAGGCCGCATACCAGGCGAACCGCAGGGCGCAGTACCGTGCGAAGCTCAGGGGCCGCAACGAGGCGAGCCGCCGCGCATTGGTGGACGAACACAACGCGAGGGTCGAGGCCGCACGCCGCGACCCCCACTCCTCCTATGCGGACCGCTCCTACTGGAGCTACTGAGTTCGCGTGGACGCACCCGTCGGCCCCGTCGATCCCGAGCGGATTCGGCGGGGCCGTCTATTGCCCCCCCCCCTCCCCTCAAGGAAAGGATTCTTTCGATATGTCAACGATACAACCGGCATCCGCATCGCCGCATAAGCGGCGTATGCTCTCCAACTCGGTACGAATCGCGATCATCGTCGTGGCTGTGACGGGCTTCGTCGGCGCACTGGCCCTGATCGGTGCGACCGTCCATGCCAATGAGACGGCCCTGACGGACTGCCGCGCGGCCGTCAAGGCCTCCGACAGGGCCTGGGATGCCTGGGACAAGGCCCGCGGTGCCGCCATCACGCGGGCCAAGGATGTCGACAAGGCCGACGTCTCCGATCCCGGCAAGCTGCTCGACCCCGTGGCCAAGCCGGCCGCTCTGGGCGCACGCCCGACGTATGAGTGCACGGGTGTGACGGATGTGGGCGACTTCGCCCATGCCGCCGGACGCTTGCACGGCGTCAAGACCGACGCCGACAAGGACGCCGCGCGGTTCGCCGGGCTGGCCGACGACATCGAGGCCAAAACCGCCGCGCTCGTCAGGGACGTGGACGCCGTCACGTTGAAGGCGCTGGATGCCTCGATCGAATCGGCCGGCAAGCTCGTCAAGGATTCGGACGGCAAGGTCGCCGACAACGCGACGCGCGACGCCTTGTCCAAGGAGCTCGACGCCGCCCGTACGGTCGCCAAGGCCACGGGCGATGAGGCGAGCGCCAAGGCGCACAAGGCCGAGCGCGTGAAACTGGATGCCGCGGCCAAGGCCGTGAACGACTCCATGGCGAAGAAGACGGCCGACGATCAGGCCAGGGCCGCCGCCGAGGCGCAGGCCGCCCAGGCGGCGCAGGCGCAGGCCTCGCAAAGTCAGTCCGGCACGGCGGACGGCCGGTCATACGGTTACCGGTCGAATGGATACGGATCGACCGGCGCGACGCCGAAGGCCCAGCCGCAGCAGCGATCGTCCGGTGGCGGACTGAGCGCCGCCGAGATCCAGCGCATGCACGACGAGGCGATGGCCGAACTGCAGCGATACGCGCAGGCATGCGCGACCGATCCGAACTCGACCACGTGCGCCGCGACCCGTGGCCAGTGAGCCACGTGTCCGCATGCAGCGGGGCCCGCCGGACGATGCGTCCGACGGGCCCCGTCGCGTATGATCGTCGTTTCAGCGATGATCGCCGGCCGCCTCGCGCAGCTTGGCGCCCGGGCGGATGCGCAGCGTGACGCGCTCCGGCACCTCGATGCGCTTGCCCGTCTGCGGGTTGAGCGCGACGCGCGCCTTGGAGATATGGCGGTTCGTGGTCAGGTATCCGACGAGCACGATGTCCTTGCCGTCACCGACGGCCGTGACGAGCGCGTCGAGTGTGTGCGCGATGACGGACTCGATGTCCTTGCGCGTGATCGCCGGGCCGTTCGGGCTCGCCTGAACGGCGTGGAAGACGCTCGTCGCAAGATCCTCTTTGGTGAATTTGGGTGTCTGGGCCATGATGGCTGCTCCTCCACGGGAATGCGAGTGCGATGATGTCCTTGGCCCCCGATTGTACGCCGACCCATGGCCCTCTCGTCGCGGTGCCCATGCGGCGCGACGGCCCCGGCCACCGGTTATGATGGATGGGTGGGCGGGGCCCGTTCGCCCCGCCCGGACATGGGATCGATGTCGCATGCCGGTGCGTGCGGCGCATGACGAAAGGACGATGAACCATGGTGGACACGACGAAGGCGACGCAGGCCCCGCGCCCGCGCAGGGACCGGTATTTCGGAGGGGTCGTCAACGACCTCAAGGAGTTCGACGAGGACGAATGGGCCGACCCGGACGACCCGGCCCTCGATGACTCCGACGGCGAATAGACCGCCCCGTCCGCTGTCCCGATGCCTCCCGACCCCGTCACCGACCGCCCTCGCGGCCATCGGTGACGGGGTCGGGTGCTATCGTGGACGGTATGGATATGGCGGCATTGAGTCTCGTGGCGCAGGCGCATCTGGCGGAGGACGCCGATGCCGACGGCGCCTTCCTGCGCGTGCTCGAGACCACCGACCCCGCGTTGTGGACCCGCGGCCAGTGCGGCCGCGCCGCGGTCGAGACCTGCATCCGAGACCATCCCGACGACGTGGACGCCGCCATGGTCGTCGCCGAGACCAACCGGTGGATCAAGCGCCACAACGAGGCCGGTGGCGTCAAGCTCCTGAAGGCCCAGGGCCTGATGTCCGCACAGCGCATCACACTGGAGAGGCATCGCGCGCATCGCGGCGCGTGAATGGCCCCCGAATCGTTCGTACACCTGTTCGACGCCATCGTTGACACACCTCGCATTCCGCCAGATTTACCATCTGATGGTAAATGATGGTACACTGTGAGCCATGACCGAATATGACGAGGGACACTCCGGCGTCGTCCCGCAGACGAATGACGCCCCGGATGGGAACGCCGTGAGACCGGCGGGCGAAGCCGGTCCGGCCGCGTCGCCCGACGCCATCGACGAGACGGTGCGCCGCGAGGCCGACGGGCTCGACGACGATCTGGCCGACCTGACCGCGCGGCAGGCGCGCATCGCCTCCCAACCCTTCCACGACGAGGACGTGCGTCTGCTGGAGATCATCGGGCGCTCCTCGCCCTCGCGTGCCACCTACGACCAGTGCCTTCGCTGGGCGCTCGCCGAATACTTCACGACGCACTACGTGGCCCCCGGCCCCGGCGTCGACGTGCAGGTCAGGCTCGCGCAGGACCTGCTCAAAGTCACCAACGACATCATCGCCCAGCACAACGCCGCCGCCATGTCCGAGATGCTCGACGTCGTCATGGCCGAGCGTCACCTGTCGGCGCCCGACAAGGACGCCTACCGCGAGGCGTCCAAGCGCATCGTCGAGTACCAGGCCTCCACCACGCTCTCGCCCCATCAGGTGGCCGAGCTCCTGATCCGGCTGCACGACGTGGTGCGCATCGTCACCCCGTCCGACCCGCAGGGCCTGCGCGCCCCGTTGCTCGGCGTCTACCGCCATGACGGCGTCTCCAAGGGCCTGTACGAGACCAACGAGGCGGTCATCCTGGCCCTGGTCACCTGCTACGCCTGGGACGCCAAGAACCCCTTCCTGGAGCAGACCATGGGCCATCTGCGCCGCACGGCGCCCCTGAAGATGCAGAACGACAACATCGACCTGGTGCCGGTCAACAACGGGGTCTTCGACGTGGCCAAGGGCGTGCTCATGCCCTTCAGCCCCGACGTGGTGTTCCTGTCCAAGTCGCACGTGGATTACGTCGCCGATGCGCCCAACCCGGTCATCGACATGGGCGACGGGCGCACCTGGGACGTGGACACCTGGATCCACGACCTGTCCGACTCCGACGCGGTCGACGGCCTTATGTGGCAGGTCATCACCGCCGTCGTGCGCCCGCAGGTGCCCTGGCACAAGGCCGTCTGGCTGGTCAACCCCCACGGCGCCAACGGCAAGGGCACGTTCCTGCAGCTGCTGAAATCCCTGTGCGGCCCGCAGAACGTGGCGTGGACGACCATCCCCCTCAAAAGGTTCTCCGAGCGCTTCGGCCTGGAGTCCCTGGTCGGCAAGTCCGCGATCTTCAACGACGAGTCCTCCTCGGACGCCTATCTGCCCGAGGTCGAGGAGCTCAAGGCCTTCATCACCCAGGACGCCATCGACATCACCCGCAAGCACCGCGACTCGATCTCCTACACCCCCAAGGCCATCCTCGTGCAGTGCACGAACGACCCGCCGCGCACCCGTGACAAGACCGGCTCGTGGCTGCGCCGACTCATCATGGTGCCCTTCACCAAGCGCTTCAACGTCACCGGCGAGGTCACCGCCATCCGCGAGGACTACATCCATCGCCCCGAGGTGCTGCGTTATGTGCTGCGCAAGGCCCTGGCGATGAAGTGCTACAGCTTCGACGAACCGCCCGAGTCCCGTCTCATGCTCGAAGGCTACCGTCGCGACAACGACGTGGTGCTCGACTTCTGGGACGCCATCGCCGACGAGCTGGCCTGGGACCTCGTCCCGTGGAGCTTCCTGTACGACCTGTTCAAGGCGTGGAACCGCGACGCCAACCCCGGCTCGCAGCTGGGGGTCGGCAAGACCAAGTTCATCAACCGCATCACCGGCATCGTGGACGAGGACGCCGACTCGCCATGGGTCGCCCTGCACCGGCGCACCCGCCGGCCGGGCACGCTCATGGCCGCGCCCGAGCACCTGATCTTCCGCTACCGTGACGACCCGGACATGCGCCGGTGGGTCAACCCCCGCTACCGCTCGTCCGCCGACATCAACAAGATGACCGTGATCGACTTGAACCAACTGCCCTCCCGCGTGGATGGGCTCATGCGACGCACCGTGCTGGAGGCCGACGAGGCCCGACGGGGCGTGAACGACGAAGGGGGTGTCCAGTGAGCGACGCATTGCGCGACCAGGCCAATCCGACGCTGCTCGCCCGCCGCCGGTGCTACGAGGACGGCAACGTGGGCCGTTTCTGCGAGTGGATGCTGCCGCAGGTGCTCTGGGACATGGCGCCCCGCGAGTTCCTCTATGACGCCTACCTGGCGTGGTGCGAGGCGGACGGTGAGGACCCCGAGCCCCGCACCGACTTCTACGGCGCGCTCGACTGGGCGGCGTGGAACGGCCTGCTGGGTCTATGGACGCCGTGCAAGCGGCAGGGCCGGGGCATCGCCTCGCGTTTCACGGTCGACCAGCCGGTGGCCGACGAGCTGGGGCTCGACCGCTGGCAGCCGTCCAAGGGCTTCACCCCCAAGTCCATGTACGTGGGGGTGGGTCGGTGAACACGCTTTTTTTCACCCGCCGCGAAGCGGCGTGCCATCGGAACCGATTTCATCGCCCGTCCCGTGCGGGCGGCGCCCGTCCTCACGAGGTGATCGCTTGACCGCACCGCATATCCCACCGTTCTTCGGCCTTGACGCCTCGCACAATGCCATGCGCCTGTGCTTCTACGACATCGAGTCCCTGTCGAACGCCTTCACCCTGTCCGCCTGGCAGCCCAAGGGCCCATCGGGCAAGCCGCGCCTGACCGTCTGGTATCTGATCGATGCCATGTGGGACGCCGCGGCCGGCTTCGACGGCTCCGGCCTGGTCGCCGACCTGACGCCGCGTCGCGCCATGATCGTCGAGCGCATCCGCGAGGCCAACCCCATGCTGGTGCGCTGGGATCTGCCCGACGAGGCCATCGAGTTGGTCGATCTGCACACCCCGGCGGGACTGGCGTCGCTCGGCGCCATGTTCGGCGTCACCGACGCGGCCGACCCCTTCGACCCGGCCTCGCCCTCGGCGTTCCCCGATGCGATGCGTCCGGTCACGGACCTCTCCCCCGGGTTCGACCCACTCGCCGAGCACCCTTATCTCATCGGCTTCAACTCACGTTCCTATGACCTGACGATGCTGGCGGTCTTCTTCTGGGAGTCGGTGAACACCGTGGCGTCCCTGTCGGGCCGCGAATCCGGCCCCGTGGCCTTGAAGGCCCCGGACGCCCAGGTCATGCGCCGGCACAACGACACGCTGTTCGCCGCCTTCGACGACTACATGCCCAAATACCTGACCACCAAGGCGGGCCGGCACACCAGCGGGCTGGTGCCCGAGGAATACGACAAGCCATGGCAGTTCCAGGCCAACCGCATCTACCGCAACTTCATGGCCACGGGCCGGCATATCGACGCCATGCCCCTGAACGAGCACAACAAGCACGCGGGTCTGAAGCGCCTGCTGGGCATGATGGGCTGGCAGATCCTCGAGTCCGACCGGCTCGACGCCGGCGCCTCGACGCTGAACGACATGGACGAGCTGGCCGACCTCATCGCCTACAACGTCTCCGACGTCGTGGGGTTGGGCGCCCTGTTCGAGAAGAACGCCTACGCCACCCAGTTCGACCTCAAACTCGGCCTGATGCGCACCTATCCGCAGACCACGCTGACCCGCGACGGGTTGGCGCTGGTCGAGGCGAGCCGCGAGAGCGCGGGATCCCGCGAGCATGAAAGCGAGGAAGCATGACCGACGCAGTTGCCGCCGACTGGAGCATCGACATGATCGACCGGGCCCGGCGCCTGATCCCCTCGTCCACGTCGGCCAAGTTCGTGGAACGGATCCTCTCGCCCTACGGCACGCTCGACGATCTGGAGTACGTCTCCTATGACTACCCCTCCGACCGTGTGCTGGCCGAACACCCCGAGCTTAAGCGCATCAACGTGCTCGACCACGTGCGCGCCCGGTTCCGCGAGATGGTCACCGACCCGACGGCCCGCGAGGTCATGGAGCGCGTCTTCGACGCCTACAGGGCGTTGGAGGGCCGCAACTTCAACGCCTCCGACCACTACCGCCAGACGTGGGGACAGGGCGACGGGCCGTACAAGACGCTCGACGAGGCCCACCAGCCGGTCTCGCCCTACGAGATCATGCCGGGCACCATCTGCACCACGTACTTCCACGCCGACGGTACGCCCTCGAACGCCTACGTGACCTTCTCCATCGGCGGCATCCACGGCGCCGAGTACGACCAGGCGCTCTACGAGGCCGACCGCGCCGCCGCCACGGCCGAGGCCGCCGGCTTCGACAAGGCCCACGGCGAGTGGGCCGCCAAGGTCGCCGAGCGCGACGCCTTCAACAAGGCGCTGGCCCAGGCGCGCGCCTCCTACGACTCGGCGGCGAAATTCCTGGAGTCCGGCACCGACGGCATCCGCATCGGCGACGCCTTCGTTCCCTCCGGCGCGCTGGTGACGGCCACCGGCAAGTCGTGGCGCCGCGCCTACGGCATGAAGGGCCTCATGGCCAAGGAGCCGCGCCGCCGCGACGTCGGGGACGTGAAGCTCTTCACCGACAACGGCAAGCTGGCCTCGCGCTACGCCGTCACCTCGATCGGGCGCATGATCCACGAGGACTTCTCCAGCTACTATCCGTCGATGCTGAGGAACATGTCGGCCTACTACAACGCCGACCTCGGCGCCGACCCCTACGTCGCCATCTACGAGGACAAGGAGCGCTGCGCCAGGCTGGCCAAGCGCTTCCCCGACAAGAAGGCGTACTACATGTCCAAGCGCGGCGGCGACAAGCTGCTGCTCAACTCGGCCACCGGTGCCTCGGACACCAAGCCGTCCGCCGACGGCACGAGGGACAACGCCAAGGCCATCACCATGAACAACCGCATCCTGTCGATGCGGCTGATCGGCCAGATGTTCACCTGGCTCATCGGCGAGGAGCAGACCGTGGCCGGGGCGACCATCACCTCGACCAACACCGATGGCCTGTATTCCTCGCTTGAGGACGAGGAGCTCAACGACGCCATCCTCAAGCGCGCGAGCGCGCCGATCAACGTCCTGATCGAGCCCGAGCCGCTGCTGCTGGCCTCCAAGGACTCCAACAACCGCGCCGAGTTCGACTGGGTGGCCCCGGCCGACCGTGCCGGCATGACCTCGGCGGACCTCAGGACCGCAAGCGCCTCGGGCGGCTCGCTGGCCGCCGCGTTCGGGCCGGACATCACCAAGTCGCTGGCCCATCCGGCGATCAACGACTACGTGACCCTGCGCTTCCTCGGCGAGTGCGTGCTGGGCAACATGTCCATCGACGAGCCGGTGCCGATCGAATACTGCCGAGGGGTGGTCGACGAGGTCTGGCGCTGCGACGACGCCTTCGTGCGCTCGTTCGTGGGTGCCGGCAAGCCCGCCCCGGGCGCCTTCGAGGCGCTCAATATGTTCGCCCAGGTGCTCGCCGCTTCGGCCGGCTCGTGGACCTATCCCTTCGGTCTGGCCCGCGACGGCGACGCGGGCGCCGATGACGTGGTGCCCTTCACCCACTACAACCGCATCTTCATGGTGCGCCCGGGCCTTGAGGGCATGACCGACCGCTCGGGTCGGCCTCTGGCCACCCTGCTGCGCACCGCCGCCGGGCGCAAGGTCACCCCGGCGATGAGGAAGCGACTGTCCGCCGACGAGCTGCCGGTCTCCTCGCTCGACGACCCCATCGCCCTGGCCGCGCTGCGCCAGCAGCGCATCGTGCGTTCGGTCGGCGTGGCCACCGGCGTCAAGCCCCTGCCCGCCGACCGCTACGCGGCGGTGGTCAAGGTCGGCGGCGTGGCCACCGACCAGTGGGTGATGCGCGTCAACGAGTGGCTGCACCGCATCGTGGACGACCCGCGACGCCAGCGTGCGCTGTTCGACTGGCTCGACCGCGACGCCTACGCCGAGGCCGCCAAGACGTCCATCGACAACAACTGGGTCAACATGGCCCGCGTCAAGACCGATTGACATCATGGAAGGGGCCGCGCAAGCGGCCCCGCACCATCGTGAGACACACCCTCGTAGCTCAGCGGAAGAGCACCGGATTCCTACTCCGGGTGTCGCCGGTCCGAATCCGGCCGGGGGTACGATATCCCATCGGATGTGGGATATGAGCGCAAGAGCATCCATCCCGGCTTGCCGGATGGCACAAACTGCGGCTCCGACCCCTGCCGTGCGCGAATGGGGTCATGCGGCGTTGATCCAATGGTTAGGATGCGGGCTTCCCAAGCCCGTCACGCGGGTTCGAGCCCCGTACGCCGCTCGACGAGTTGACCGAAACGACCGTCAACCGATATGAAATGGAAGAGGAGGGCCTGCCATGGCCGAAAGCAACAACGCATTCACCCCGCTGTCCGATATGGAGCGCAACGACCAGCCGTTCGTCGGCGACGTGCTCCTGAGCGGTGTGGAGATCAAGACCGCCAAAAGCGGCAGCCCGTTCGCCGTGGGCGGGGCCTCCGACCGCACCCGCCGCGTGCGCTTCATCAAGTTCTCCACCGACACGCTGCCCGACGGCATCTACCGCGTCGTCGGCAGGTGGCAGTACTACGGCGGCTCCTGGTCGCTCAACGTCGACTCCGCCAGCCCGCTCAAGGACGTCGTGCCCGAGGACTACATGCCCGACGTGTACGGCGACGCCCTGAACGGCGTCTCCAGCGAGTTCATCCGCACCCTCGATCCCGAGGCGCAGGCCCTGGCCGTGGTGCTGCTCGTCGGCGACGGCTCGACCGACGGGTCCATCACCGCCGACTGGCGCGAGCCGTTCAAGCGCGAGGTGGCGGCCCTACACCACCATGACGCGGTCAAGCAGGGTCTGCTGGCCCACTCGGTCAAGACCGCGCAGGTCGCGCGCGCCTTCATGGACAACCCGTTCTACTTCTGGAACGAGACGCCGATCGACCGCACGCTGGTGATCGTCGGCGCCCTGACCCACGACCTGGGCAAGGTCATGGAGTACTCCCACGGAGGGCCGACCGCGCTGGGCTCGATCCTGTCGCACCGCACCATCATGGTCGAGCGCGCCATGGCGCTGCACGACCGTCTGGTCAAGGTGCTCGCCGGCGAGAACCCGAACGCCAAGGCGCTTGAGCGCGGCGAGGAGCGTTTCCAGCGCCTGGTCGCCATCTACGCCCAGCATCACGGGGCCTGGGAGGAGACCCCGCGCTGCGTCGAGGCGTACCTCGTCCATGTGGCCGACGACATGGAGGCGAAGGTCACCGACACCGCCTTCGCGTTCCGCGACGACAAGCTCCATGGCCCCCGCCCGGTCGGCGATTTCTGGCTGGCTTGATCCCGCATAAGAGGTGCATTCATGGCGCTTGATCCATCCGAGCTCGACGCCCTGGTCCCGCCGGCCGGCGAGCCGTTCCATGCGCTGCTGGCCGACGAGGCGCTGCGTCCGCTGACGCTCGCCGGTCGCTGGACGGTCTCGGGCGAGCCGTGCGAGCGCTATCGTCATGGCGACGGCGACAAGATCCCGCTCAACATCGCCTCGGTGTACCGCGGCGAGGCGTTCGGCGCGCGTCTGGGCGACGAGGACGCCGTGACCGACATCGCGTCCCTCAAGACCGCGTTCGGCGCGCTGCCGCCCAACATGGCCACGTTCTGGAACGTGGACGAGTACCCCTGTCTGCTGCTCGACATCGAGTCGCACGCCGACCCGGCCATGCTCGCCGAGTCGGCCTCGTACCCGGCCCTGTACGCCGAGTCGTCGCTGTCGGGTGTGGGTCGCCATCTTATTCTGCCGCTGGACTCGGTGGATGAGGACCTCTCGGCCCTGCGCATGGTCAAAACCCTGCGCTCGCCGGACGGCGATTGGGAGGTGCACCTGCGCCACTGGGTGACCTTCACCGGCAACGATGTGCCCGTGACCGCGAGTGACGAGGGCGCCGCCGCATGGCGGGCCCGGTTCTCCGAGATGATGAGGGGCCGGAACGACCCCGCCAATCCTTGGGCCGGCGACCCGCACGGCGTCTCGCTTGATTTGGCCTCGCTGGTGGCCCGTCCGCCGGCCTACATGGCCGACGTGCTCTCCTCGTTCCGCCGGTTCGCCAACCGCCCGCGCAAGCGTCCCGACGACTTCGCCTACAAGCGGCGTCCGGTCGGCAAGGGCCCCTACGACGTGTCGCGCTACGAGATGAGCTGCATGTGCCATTACGCCATTCAGCTCATCCGCGACATGGAGCGGGGCCTGTTCATCACCTTCGACGACCGGATCGTGCGCATTCGCACCGACGAGTGGTCCGACGATGCGCTGGCCTACATTCTCTACCGGGCGGCCGACGCGGGCGCGCTGGGCTTTTCGCATCGCGACAAGCACGACACGCTGCGTCTGGGCCTGCCCTATCTGCTCTACGAGTCCATCAAGGCGGTCGACTTCGCCCGCTCGGTGCTCTCCCGTCCCGGCGACGAGAGGCGAAAGGACTGACGTCTATGTTGTGGAACGCCGTCTCGGCGCTGTGCGCCCGTCTGTGGTTCCGACTGCGCACGCGCACCCACTACGAGCTCTCCTCGCCGGCCCACATCGACTGGGGGACCATGCGCTTTGCCACCCGCGGCGCGGCGATGCGCTTCATCGACCGCAACCGGGGCACCTGGTACATGTGCAAGGTGTGGGTCTACCCCGATACCCCCAAAGAAAGGACTGTGTATGGCGTTCACCCCCGATGAGGGCCAGGCCAAGGCGATAGCCTACGGTCCCGGCCCCCTGCTCATCGTCGCCGGCGCCGGCACCGGCAAGACCTCGACGCTCATCAGGCGCATCGACCGTCTGGTGGCCGACGGAACGCGCCCCAGGCGCATCCTGGCCATCACCTTCACCCGCAAGGCGGCCCTGGAGCTGAAGACCCGCCTGACCGCCCGCTCGCAGGGTGTGAGGGCCTCGACCATCCATGCCTGGTGCGCCCGGATGCTCCATCGCTTCGCGCCGACGGGCCCGGATGGCGAGCCGGTGGACCTCTCCATGCTCGACGACGACGGCCGCCGGCGCATGGCGCGCGAGATCGTCGCCCCCTGGATCGCCGACCCGGACTCGCTGACCGAGGCGGTCGGCGACGCCTTCCGTGGTTTGTTCGACTTCGGCCGGTTCCTCGCCGTCTACGCCGAGGCGCTGGGCGCCGATACCATCGAGGCGGCCGCCACGACCATGCGCAACGCCTTGGCCGCACGCATGCTCGTCTACACCGGTCTGCTCTACAACGCCAACCGTACCGCCGAACAGGGCTGGCGCCGGTTGCTCGACGACCTCGCGGCCGGCCGGCTCGCCTGCGACGAGGAGGGCCGGCTCGACCAGGAGTCGTGCCGCCGCGTCGTCGAGGCGCGTGCCGCGATGGAGTATGAGCGGCTCATGCGCGAACGCCATTGCGCCGACTTCGACTTCCTGCAGCGCCTCGCCTTCGAGGCGATGGACGCCAATCCGTCGGTGCTCGAGGCGGTGCGCTCGCAGTACGACTACGTCTTCGTCGACGAGTACCAGGACACCTCGCGCGTGCAGGTGGATCTGACCGAGCTCATCGCCTCCGCCTGCCGCAATCTCGCGGTGGTGGGCGACCCCGACCAGTCCATCTATTCGTGGCGCGGCGCCGAGCGCGGCACCATGGACGCCTTCGCCCGCCGGCACCCGGACGCCTATACGGTGCACATCTCGACGAACTACCGCTCACGTCAGGCCATCCTCGACGCGGCCAACCACGTCATCGCCGACAACGGCACCGACGTCATCGAACGTGAACCCCTCAGAGCTCCGTACCGTCTGCGCGGCTCGGCCGAGCCGCCGACGTTGGCCGGCTACGACACCGACCGCATCGAGGCCGCCGCCATCGCATCGATGATCGAGCGCATTCATGCCCACGGCGAGCCCCATGGCTCCATCGCGGTGCTCATGCGCCTGCACGCGCTGGCCACGCCCATCGAGCGCGAGCTGCGCCGTCGGCACATCCCCTACAACGTGGTCGGCGCCGTCTCGTTCTACGACCACACCGTGGTCAAGGACCTGCTGGCCTACCTGACGGTGCTGTTCAACCCGTTGGACGACATGGCCTTCATGCGCGTGCTCAACACCCCGCGCCGCAAGCTCGGGCCCCGGTTCGTCAACGATTTGGTGACCGAACAGGGCTCATACGAGACGCGCATCTCCCTGTTCGAGACGATGCGCCGGGGCATGCCCTCCTACAGGGGCGTCACGGCCGAGGGCGCCCGCGCCTTCGTGGATACCTTCGTCCACGCCTACGACCACGGCTTCAAGGTGCATGACATCCTCGACGGCCTCATCCGTGCGGTGGACTACCGCGGCTGGATCGCCGTCAACGACAAGGACCCGGCCAAACGCGCCGCCGACCTCGATCTGGTCGACGACATGCTGGCCATGGCCACCTCGTTCGACGCCGAGAACGAAAGCGTCCCGACCGACGCCACCGCCGCCAGGCGCGACGTCGCCGCGTTCGTCGCCTGGATCGCCACGCAGGCCGAGCTGGAAAAGCAGGAGGGGGCCGACACCGTCTCGTTCATGACGGTGCACGCCGCCAAGGGCCTGGAGTTCGACACGGTCTTCCTGGTCGGCGCCGACGACGGAATCTTTCCCTCCGGCCAGGCCATCGCCGAACGCGGCGTGGCCGAGGAACGCCGGCTCATGTATGTGGCCCTGACCCGCGCCAGGAAACGCCTGGTCGTCACCCATGCGCGCCGACGGCGCGTCTGGGGCGAGGACATGCATCCCGTCATCTCGCGCTTCGTCGCGCCGCACCGGGACGACTACCGGGTCGTGGGCATCGCGGACGGCGAGTTCGCCGCCGCCATGCCGCATAACGAGAACGGCCGCCCCGCTCGCGGACGGCCCCGATGAGCGCCCCCGGCGCATCATGCCCGGCGGCCCAAGGGCCGCCCCGGCATGCCGACAATGCTTTGCCATGACACGGCAAAAGCCCGTCAGTCCGGTCTACGACCGGCTCGACGGGTATGCCCTGTGCTATGGTGGGGGATGTGGCCGACGGGCGCGGATATTCCGGCCGGTCGCATCCGATACCAATCGAATATCCGCACGTATGAATGAAGGAGTCATCTATGGCTACCACCTATCCGTACCGCACGCAGGCGAACGGCAAGGCCACCGACCGCGGCAACGAGCTGGCCGCCGGCCAGACCGTGTTCGTCACCGGCAAGGTTCGCTTCACGCGCCTGGCCACCCCGTACGAGGGCGAGGCGCTGGATCGCTTCAACGCCGCCCGTGTCCAGCGCAATCCCAAGCTCACTGCGCTCGAGGGTCCGCTGTACACCGTCTCGCTGGCCCACGCCGAGGTCGTCGAGGACAATGATCCGGCCAACGACACGCTGCGCCGGTTCGTCAAGGAACACCTGTTCCGTACCGACAAGCACCCGGAGTTCGGCGACCAGTACAGCAAGGAGTTCAAGACCAGCTTCCCGCCGCAGGTCTTCGTCAAGCAGGAGGACGGCACCTACGCCCAGCTGCAGCCTGGTCTCGAGGGCGAGCTGGCCGTTGACACGGACGTGACCCTGGTCGTGCAGACCTATGACGCCGGCGCCCGCTCCGGCTCCTCGATCCGTCAGGTCTTCATCAACGAGGTCGGCCCGGTGCGCTACTACACCCCGGGCGTCGACGCGGCCACGCTGGCCAAGGCCGGCCTGGTCGTCTCCGGCCCGGTCACCCTGGCCCAGCCGAAGAAGCCGACCGCCGCCGACGATGCCGCCGCCGAGGTCCGCGCCAAGCAGACCGACGCCAGCGACGTGCCGGATTCCAGCGACGTGGATGGCCTGCTCGACTGAGCCGGTCGTATATGACGACAAGGGCGGGGTTGCGGTGTCATGCACCGCAACCCCGCCCTTGTCGTTTCGGAACCGAACACCGATAGCACGGCCCCAAGGGCCGGGAAAGGACGGGCGATGAGCGAAGCGTCATCCCCGGGCGCCATCAACGGCGCCACAGTCATCACATTGTCCAAGGAAGCCGTCGAGGCGCTCGCCGCCGTGGCGGACACCGTCAAGGACGGCAAGCCCGTGACGCTGACGGTCGCGGAACCGAAGCCGACAGCCAAACCGGAGCCCAAGGCCAAACCCGAATCCAAGGCCGAACCGGTACCCGAGCCGGTACCCGAGCCGGAACCGGCGTCGCAGCCCGACGCCGAACCTTCCACCGATGCCATCGCCGCCAAGCGCCATGGCATCCGCGCCGCCGTGGTGAAGGCCATGGCCGACGGAACGCTGGACGAGAAAGGTCTCAAGGCCATCCTCGACGGCTTCGGCGTGGCACGGCTCTCCGCCGTGCCGGTCCAGGCGCTGGACGCCCTGGCCGACGACATCGCCTACGCGGCGCAGGACGCCGACAGGTTCCGTGCCCTGGTCGCCTCGTGGCTCAAGGCCGGCAAGGCCGATGCCGCCGGGTTGCGCGCCGCGTTGGCCCGGTACGGCGCGGCTTCGCTCTCCAAGCTCGACGCCCCGCACCGCGGCGCGTTCGTGCGCGCCCTGACCGGCGTCGGGTTGTCCACCGATGTGGACAAACCTGTGGATAACCAGCCGACGGTGGGTCTCGTTCCCGATCCGGTGCCGCGTGTCGGCACCGACGAACCGGGTCTGGCCGAGCTGCTGGAGCAAATCAAGCATTTGTCCGACATCGGGCTGGACGCCGCGGTCACCGAGACCCTCAAGGGCTTCGGCGCCACCAGCGCCGCCGACCTGAAGCCCGAGCACTACGCTCAGGCCATGCTCAAGCTGGAAGCGCTCGACCTGACAATCTGATGTCGAACGTCTCGTATATGAAAGCCCCCACACAGTGTGCGGGGGCTTCCCCATGACTTTTTTTTCGGGCGGCAGCCCTACGCCGCGACGGCATCGCCGTCCGGCGCGAACCCTTTGCCGCTGCGCGGCCGGGCGAGGACGATGTCGTTCGCCGCGGTGCTTGTATCCGCCTTCGCCGTTTCGGCGAGAGCGGGATTATCCCTCACGGCCTTGATGAACGCCCGGTCGCCGGCATATTGCAGGTCGCCCTTGGGCGCATCGATGACGGCGTTGGCCTTGCGGTTGTGCCGGCCGATGCGCACGCGCCGGCCGTTCCACTGGGCGAGCAATAGAAGCCCGACGAATCCGGCCACCGTCACGAGCGCCAGGATCACGACAAGCGTGATGAACAGCGGCCACGAGCCGGAGGTATGCGACTCGAACGCCCAGCCGGTCTGGCAACTGGCGATGTGGCAGTTCGGGTTGGCCCGCCTGACGCGCACCATGACGGTATGCGGCATGGTGAAGGTGATGAGCAGCCACCACAGCACGCCGCACACGAGCACCCAGAGGGTCTCGGTCAGCGCCAGTGTCTGGCCGGCCGTCAGCCCCGCGAACCACGATTTGGAATGCCTGCTGGCCATCAGCGCGCCTCCCATTCCGTATAGACCGCGCACGAGGCGACGTCATTCACCGAGCCCTTGGCGTCGGTGCCCTTCAGATCGAGGTTGAACGGCGCCTCGCCGTTCGCCTCGATGGTCTTGGTGTCGATCTCGACGCGGTACCAGCCCTTGTCGCCCTTGAGCGTGACGTAATGGCGGTAGGCGCGCTTCTGGTCGGGCGCGCCGTTGCGCGTCGAGCCCTTGACGGTGATGTCGCCCTTGTTGAGGGCGCAGGTATCGAGCGTGACGTCACGCTTCGTTTCGAGGGCGGAGAGCGTCTGCGCCCCGGCGGTCGAGCCCGGCATGGTCTTGACGTTGAGCGGCGTGACGGCCTTGACCTCGGCGGTCGACTCGTTGGAGACGGCCGGCGCGTTCGGGGTGTTGCGCGGCGCCAGCACGCCGGAGGCCACCACGCCGATGGCCAGCGCCACCGCCACGATGGCGGCGATGACGGCGGCGACGAAGCCGCCGTATTTGAGCGGGTTGGTCTTCAGTAGAATGACGTAGCGCCGGATCGCGCGCCTCGACGTCAGTTTCCATGAGCGCATGCGCGCGGTGTTGGATGTCCTTGCCATATCGGTTCGTTCCTTTCCTTGGCCGGTTCGGTCGTCCGGCGAAGCGTGTCTACTCGATGAGCGTCGCGGTGACGACGAAGTTCATCTGCGGGTAGGGCTGGTAGCGCCAGTCGCCGCTCTCGTCGTTGCGCCGGTCGCAGGTGATGAGCACCAGCCCGTTCGCGTTGGCGAACAGCTCGGAGCGCATCACGGTGTCGCGGTTGGCGATGTGGATGCCGTCGACCTTGAACCTGAGCGGCTTGTCGCCGAACTCGATGACGTCGCCGACCTGCGTGGCGCGCGAGACCGGATGTGATCCGCCGCCCTGGCCCATGATGAGGTTGCCCGCCACGACGCCGGGCATCATGCTCGAATGCGCGGCCACGAGGATGCGCCCGTGCCCGCCGTTGGTGAAGCCCGGCGAGATGACCGGGTCGACGGCCACCCACCACGAGTCGTTGTCCGGCGGGTTGACCGACCAGTCGGCGCTCACGTCCATCGTCCTCAAGGGCATGTGCATCATGCCGATGGCCGGGATGGACAGGCCGCCGTGACCGCCCGACTGCGTGGTGGGCACGGCGTCCGCCGGCGGGTCGACCGGCTTGTTGAGCGGTGTGTCCACGACGTTGGCCGACTGGCCCTCGGCCGGCTTCGACGATTTCGACGCCACGATGGGCGCCGGCTTGTCGATGACGTGGCCCGCGAAGTCGCGGGTGGTGGTCTCGTCGGTCTGACCCGGCAGCTGCGTGTTGGCCCAGGCCCACAGGAGATATCCGGCCGCGAGCGCCCAGACGACGAGGCAGGCGATGATGATGGCGGCGCGCCTGCGCCGCCGGGTCTTGGGCGCGGCGATCCCGGTGGGCCGCCGATGTGCGCGCGATGTCTCCGCCATATCTGATTGCAATCCTCTCGTCCCGGTGCTCAACCGGCTTGAGCGCCTTTTCGGACATCACCAGCATACCGCATGTCGCTGACCGCGTGTCCTCACACGAACACGACGGCGGCCGTGTCTTCGCCGGACGCGGCCGCCGTCATCGTGGGTGCGGTCGGTCAGGCCGGGTCGGTGGCCAGACTTGACTCGGAGTTATAGGAATAGGCGTCGTTCGGCTCGATGGAGAACTCGTCCTGATGGCTCGACGCGGACATGCCGATGGCGACGGCGCCGACGACCAGGACGATGGAGAGCACGACGTTGGCGATGACGGACACCAGCGCGCCCTTGCCGGCCTGCTTGGCCGACAAGGGCTTGCTGTCCTTCCACACGAGGAACAGGATCAGTCCGACGATGGGGATGAAGAAACCGAGCACCGCCCAGCCGAACGAGCCGGTGTCGCCGTTGACCGGCGTCGCGGGCTGGCCATAGGTCGGCTGCTGGTAGGCGGGCTGCTGATAGGCCGGCTGGCCGTACGTCGGCTGTTCGTATCCGGCCGGCTGGCCGTAGGGTTGGCCGTAGGCCGGCTGCTGCGCGGTCGATGCGGCCGGCTGCTGCGGCTGGTACGGCTGCCGGGACTGGTATGGCTGTTGCGGCTGGTACGGCTGCGGGTTGGGATTCGGATCGGTCATGACGGGCCCTTTCTCATTGACGATCGCACGACGTCATCCGTCGTACGTGTGGTTCGTGCTCCTGGCCGGAATCGAACCGGCCATGCACGGCGCGTCGTGATACGCCGCGGTCCCGCCATGGGACGCACAGGAGCGAAAGGGCCGGACGGCCCCGGATGGGGACCGCCCGGCGGGGGCCGTGGGCCTTACGGCTCACGGTCGTATGCCGTCAGGAACGGCGCTTGCGCAGCGCGAACACGATGCCGGCGGTGGAGACGCCCAGCAGGAGCACGGCGATGGCGATGGCCGCCACCGGCTGCTGCCTGATGAACCGGATGCCGGTCGCGATGCCCGGCGCCGGGATCTTGGCCTCCACGGAGGCGTCGGCGCTCACCGGCTCCTTCTTGGCGGTCACGGCGCTGTAGGTCACCGTGTTGGCGATCTTGCCGGCCGCCACGTCCTTGTCGGTGATGACGTAGGTCGCGGTGCCGGAGACGGACTGGCCGGGGGCCAGCGTCAGACCGGCGAGGTCGGGGATGTCGGCCGGGGCCTTGGACGGGTCGTCGAGCGCGTCGGGCTTGCCCAGCGCGATCTCGGAGACGCCGTCGACCTTGTCGTCGGCGGTCACCTGGTACAGGCTCACCTTGCCGTTGTTGGTGATGGTGAAGCCGTAGGTGACGATGTCGCCGGCCTTGGTGCCCTTGGGCAGGTCGCCGTTCTTGTCCACCGGGTTGACCGTCGTCTTGGACTGGTCCGTGGCGTTGGAGTCGGTCTTGGACTGATCCTTGCCATCGGTCTTGTCCGTGGCGTCGGAGTCTGTCGTGGACTGATCGGTGTCGGTGGTTTCGCAGGCGATGCCATCCTTGTCGCCGTCGAGCTTGGCGCTGTAGGCCGGGTGGCCCTCGACCACGCCGTACGGGTAGTCCTTGTTCAGGGCCTCGCACTTGGCATAGCTGTTGGACGCACCCTCCTTGACCTCGTCCTTGGCCGCGGGCTTGCGGCTCGTAGCGTCGGAATCGGTCTTGGCGTCGGTGGCCGGAGCGGTCACCTTGGCGTTCGGATCGGTCGCGTTGATCAGCAGCGCCGCGCGCTTGAGCACGGCGTCGGAGACCGCCTTGACCCACTCGGTGTCGCTACCAGCGGCCTCGCCCTTGGCGACGTCGAGGACGTCCTTGTAGGCGTGGGCCAGGGAGCCGGAGTCGTTCGCCGTCTTGAGCGCGGCGACCTTCGCGAGGAAGGCGGTCACGTCGGTGCGGCGGGCGGTGTCGTCGCCCTTCTCGGTCAGGAGCGTGGCGAGCGAGGCCAGCAGGTCGCGCTCGGTGAGCGTCTCGTCCGGGTTGGCGATGGTGGCGGTGGAACCTATCTTGGCGACCTGCTCCAGCGTGAGCTCGGAGGCCGTCTGATCGCCCTTGGCCGGAACCGAGGTGATCGACAGGATGGACTTGGTGCCGGTGATGGACGCCTTGGCCTCGACGTCGACCTTGCAGCCGTCGTCGTCGGTCACTTCGCCCTTGCCGTTGTCGCCGGAGGCGGCGGTGTCGGTGGTGCACTTGTCGGTGTCCGGCTTGGTGGTATCCGTTTCGTCGTCCGGCTTGGTGGTGCCCGCGGAGGCATCGTCCTTGTCGGTGACCGTGCCGGATTCGCCGTTGTCGGTGCCGCCGTTGTCGGAGCCGTTGTCGGTGCCGTTGTCGGTGCCGGTACCGGGCTTGACCACCGGAATCTCGGTGTCACCGTTGCCGGTGCTCGGGTTGGTGCCGTTGGTCTCGCCGTTGACGGTCGGGATCGGGGCGACGGTGGCGTCCGCGGAGCCGGACACCGTGGCCATCAGGGGCGCGGCGAACAGGCTCATGGCCTTGGCCGCATCGGCGTCGTCCTTGGGGGCGATGCCGTAGCGACCGGTGACGGTGACCGGCGATTTGATGGAGCCGCGGTCGATGTCGGCCTGCGTGACGGTGTAGACGGCGGTGGCGACGATGGACTCGCCCGGTGCCAGCTTGACCTGGCCGTTGGCCGGCTTGGTCGGGTTGGACGCCGAGGTGGCGTAGTCGTAGTCGCCGTCCTTGAACAGCGGGTCCGTGAGGGACACGTTGTCGAGGGCGGTGTCGCCGGTGTTGGTGACGGTGAACGTCATGGTCAGCTTCTGGCCGGCCTCGCTCACGGACTTCGGGTCGATGGTCTCCACCACGCGGATGGACGGCTTGATCGACGGCTTGGCCTCCGGGGTGTAGTCGACCGGGGTGTCGACCGACGCCTTGGCGCCGACCTGCTCCTTGGTCGTGACTTCCGCCTCGTTGGTCAGCTTGCTGCCGTTCGCCTTGGCGTAGGCCAGCTGCTCGTCGGTGGTCACGTGCGTCGCCTTGAGGGTGATGGACTTGCCGGGCTCAAGCGTGGCGCCGAGGTCCTTCAAGGCCTCGCCCTTGGTCCCGGTGATCTTCTCGCCGTAGGCCTCGAGCAGGGCGTCCTTGATGGCGATGTCGTGCAGCGCCTGGTTGCCGGTGTTGGTCACCTGGAAGGTGTAGTCGACCTTGTCGCCCGCCTTCTTCAGGGTGGTCGCCTTGGCGCTCTTGGAGAACGACAGGGCGTAATAGACGATCGGGTTGACGACCTTGTCCTCGTTGGAGGGCACGTTGTCGCCGCGCTCGTCGGTGCCGTCGGCGCGGACGGTGTTGACGACCTTGCCGGCCGCCACGTCCTCGTCGGTGATGGTGTAGGAGCCCGTGCAGACCACCTTGGCGCCCGGTGCGATCGCCTGCGCGCCCTCGCCGTTGATGGCGGGGTCGCAGGTGAGCTTGTCGGCCGGCAGCAGGCTGTCGGCCACATGCACGTTGTGCACCGTGGTGTCGCCCTGGTTCTCCACCGTGATGGTGTAGTTGAGGACGTCGCCGGCCTTGAGGTTGGTGGACGTGGTGTCGGACTTCTTGGACACGGCCAGCTTGGAGGCGCCCGTGACCTTGACGGTCGTCTCGTTGGAGACGGCGGTCATGTCGTGGACGCGGCCGTTGGCCTTGGGCGAGTCGGCGAAGGCGGTGGCCACGTTGGTCAGGGCCTTGCCCGCGTCGATGTCGGCCTGCGTCACCGTGTAGACGGCGGTCGCGGTGGTCGTCGCGCCGGGCTCGAGCTCGGTGGCGGCCAGCTTGATCTCGGCGCCCTTGAGGTTCGGATCGTCGATCGAGAGGTTGGAGGCCCTCACCTTGGAGCCGTTCGTGATGGTGAACGTGTAGGTGATGGTCTCGCCGGCCTTGCTCACGGAGGCCTTGTCGGCCTTCTTGACGATCTTCAGGCCCTCGACGTGGTTGGTCGGGGTGTCGACCTTGTTGGAGTCGGTCGTCCCGTCCTTGCCGGTCGAGTCGGTGAAGTGGCCCACGGCGACGTTTTCCACGTGGCCCGCGTCGATGTCCGCCTGGGTGACGGTGTAGTCGGCGTGGAACTCGACGGAGGCGCCGGGGGCGAGGGAGGCCACCGGGGCGGTCGAGTTGTCCGGGTCACGGTAGATCGGGGTGCCCGCCGGCAGGTGCGCGTCCGTGATGGACACGTTGGTCAGCGTGCGGCCGCCGTTGTTGGTCGCCAGGAACCGGTAGTGGATGACCTGGCCGGCCTTGGTGATGTCGCCGGTGGACGGCTGGTCCACGGACTTGACGACGCTCAGGGAGTCGCCCGGGGAGTACGTGTCGAGCTGGTGCGAGTCGGTCGCGTCAGTCTTCACGTTCTTCGGGGACTGGCCGGTGGCCACGGCGGTGTTCCTGATGGACTTCTGGTCGACGTCGCCCTGCACGGTCGTGTACTGCGCGGTGCAGTCCACGGAGGCGCCGGGGGCGAGGGTGTCGGTCGGGCACACCACGTTGGACAGCTTGGAGTGGCCGTCGAACTTGGAGTCGTCGATCGAGATGGAGTGCATCGTCACGTTGCCGGCGTTGGTCACGCGGAAGTTGTAGAGCACGCTCTGTCCCTCCTGGTAACCGATGTTGTCGAAGTTGGAGCTCTTCTTGAGGTTGAGCTTCGGCTGCTGGTCGGCGTTGATGGTGACGGTGGCCTTGTTCGACTCGAACCGCGGATCACCGCGAAGGTTCTGGCCGGACGAGACGGCGGTGTTGGTCACGCTACCGGCGTCGAGGTCGGCCTGCGTGACGGCGTAGGTGTAGGTGGCGACGAGCTTCGCGCCCGGGGCGAGGTCGGCGGTGGAGCCGTCCTTGCCGAGCTTGGAGTACTCGTCCTTGTCGTTGGCCTTGACGACCTTGGCGCCGGCGAAGGCCAGGGTGCCCGTGCCGGTGAAGCCCGTCTTGGCGTCGTCGTTGATGACCACGCCGGTCAGGTTCAGGCGGCCGTTGTTGGTCGAGGTGACCTCGAAGGTGACCGACTGGCCGACCTTGTCATAGGACACGACCTTGTCGTTGGCGCCGTCCTTCGGCTTGTCCATCGCCTTGTCGCTGGAGGCCAGCGTGCCGTCGATGAGCTTCAAGCCATCCTCGCTCGGGAAGGCGTCGAACAGCGTCGCTCCGGTGGAGGCGTCGATGACGGTCAGGTAGTCGCCCGCCTGGGCGGCCGGATCGAGGCCCGCGACGGCTCGGCCGTTCTGGTCGGCGGTCACGGCCACGGAGGTGGCCTTGGCGCCGGCCGTCACGTTGATCGCGTCGCCGGCGTTGGCGCCGATGACGACGACCTGCGTGCCGTCGTTGGACAGCTGGACGTACCAGCCCGCGGAGGCCTTGGCCGCCCCGGCGAGCTTGCCGGAGACGATCTTGCCGCCGGAGACCGGCTTGCCGTGGAACAGGATGGCGCCGTTGGTGGCGTCGCGCACCATGAGGAGCTTGTCGGCCTTGGCCGCGGGCTTCAGGGTGGCGGCCACGTGGCCGTTGGCGTCGGTGGTGAGGACCTGCGCGGCCTCGCCGGAGACGGTGACCTCGACCTTGTCCTTACCATTGAGGCCGTTGACCTCGATGGCGGAGCCGGCCTTGGTGAGGTTGACGGACCAGCCGTCGCCCAACGGCTTGGCGGTGGCGGTGGGGTCATCGCTCAGCCATGCGCGCTTGGACAGGGACAGGGACTGGCCCTCGCCGATGGCGGGGGTGTCGCCCACGGAGGTGGTGTGGCCCACGCACTGCGGGTTGATGGACTCGCCGTGCGGTCCGATGTAGGAGACGCAGGCGACGTTGATGACGGCCGGAACCTCCTTGAAGTCCTTGTCGGCCCAGTCCTTGGCGTTGCCCATGTCGTACTCGGTGTTCTTGTCCCAGCCGGACGGGTCCTTGTCGGGGTCCGCCACCGCCGGGTCGCCCAGCGCCGTGATGTCGTAGTCGCTACCGGTGTCGATGTCGTGCTGCGTCACCGTGTACTCGGCGGTGCACACGACCTTCTGGCCGGGGGCCAGATCGTCGGAGTCGTACTTGTTCGGGCTGGTGGCCAGGGTGAAGCCCTCGCACTTGAGGTCGGACACGCCCGGCATGTAGTCGGCCAGGTAGACGTCGTGCAGCGTCACGTTGCCCGTGTTGGTCATCGTGATGGTGTACTGGATCTTGTCGCCCGCCTTCTGGACGTGCGACTTGTCGGCCGTCTTCGTGATCTTGAGGTCCGGCTTGGTCGGGGAGATGATGGTGTCGGTGGCGCACTTGCCGTTGACCTTGCCGTCCTCGGCGGTGCCGCAGGCGGTGTTGACCAGCTGCGAGTAGTCGATCTCGCCGCCGTTCTCCGGGTTCTTGCTGGTGTGCCAGTCACCCTTGTCATTGCCGTCGACGTCCTCCTGAGTGACGGTGGTGGACCACTGGCACTTGAGGGTGTCGCCGGGCTTCAGGGTGGCCTTGCCGTTCTCGACGGCGCCCCCCTCGACGTCGTTGAAGACGTTGCCGTCCTTGACGACGTTGTTGGACACGACGGTGCAGCCGAGGAACTCGAGCTTGCCGTGGCCGTTGAAGCCGTCCGCCTTGCCCGGGTCGTTGATGCCCACGTTGTGCAGCGTCACGTTGCCGGTGTTGGTGGTGGTGGCGGTGTAGGTGACCTTGTCGCCCTTGGCGTAGTTCTTGCCGTCGAAGTCGCTGGTCTTCTTGTCGGTCAGCTCCTTGTTCGGTTCGATCGGGGTGGTCACGGTGCCGTCGTCGACGGTGGCCGAGCCGGAGACCTGGCGCGAGGTCGCGGTCGCGGTGTTGGTCACCTTGCCGGAGTCCACGTCCTGCTGGGTGAGGATGTAGCTCGCCGTGCAGGTGAAGGACTCGCCGGGCTTCAGGGTGGAGCCCTCGCCGGTGGCGCCGGCCGGGCAGTGCACGGTCACGTCGGGCATGACGCCGTTCGCGACGTCGAAGTCGTCCTGGATCTGGCGCTCGATGAGCGGGTCGGTCACCGAGAGGTTATCCAGCGTGTGGTCGCCGGAGTTGGTCACGGTGATGGTGTAGTCGATGGTGTCGCCGGCGCTGGCCGCGTAGCGGCCGTCCTTGTCGGCGGCGATCGGCTTGGCCTCGTCGCGCGGCACGGCCTTGTAGGCCCCGCCGTTGCCCTCCGGGTCGGTGATGCGGGTGTCGAGCACCTGGGCCACGGCCTTGCCGACCGTGATCTTGGCGCCGGTGCCGCCGGTCTGGGAGACGAGCGCGCCGTTGGAGGTCGCGTCGCCCCGGGTGCCGTCGGCGCCGGTGTAGTGGACGTTGGCCTGGTTCAAAATGTCCCACTCGGGGTTGTCCATGTCGGTCTGCGTGATGGTGTAGCCCACGGTGCAGGTGACGGATTCGCCCGGGCCGAGCTTGCCCTTGCCCTCTTCGTTGGCCGCGACCTTGGTGGCCGGGCAGGAGATGGCGGTGAGCTTGCCGGAGCCGGTGAACTCGGGCTTGCCGTCCGTCAAGGAGAAGTCCAGCGTCGTCTTGGACGGGTTGGAGACCTTGATCTTCCAGGTGACCTTGTCGCCCACCTTGTTGAAGGTCTGACCCTTGTCCTTGCCGTCGGCGCCCTTGACACTGCCGGTCTTGGTCACGTCGAGGCGGCCGTTGGACGGCACGACGAGGAACTGCTCGTCGACGTCGGTGTTGTCGATGTTGAGGTCCTTGACGGCGTCCGCCTGCTGGGAGTCGGTCTGCTCGGTGGAGATGGAGACCCAGTAGGAGCCGGCCTGCCACTGCTTCCAGCCGAAGTCGGCCGGCGTCCACTTGTCGCCCTCCGGCACCTGGTCGGCCGCGTTGGCCTTGAGGGCCACGTGCTTGTCGACGCTCTTGGCGGGGGTCTTGACGGCGCCCGCGGCCCACACATTGTCCGTCGGCAGTGCCGGGGAGTAGTGCAGGGTCAGCGTGGCGTTGTACACGGTGGACTCGGGCATGCCCGAGTTGGCCGTGGTGATCTTGTCCACGACGGGGCCGTCCGGCTTGGGGCCGGCGCCGGCGATGTTGACCGCCGACAGGCCGTCGATGCGGGTGGAGATGGTCGGCGAGTAGTTGTAGAAGTACTCGTCCTTGTAGCGGTTGTTGGCGTTGGTGTTGCGGTAGCTCAGGGTGAGCTTGGTGCCGTCGGTGTTGTCGATCGCGTACGGGTCCATCGCGCCCATCGGCACGTAGGTGCCGTTGACGGAGTCGGACTGGCCGGACACGTCCGGATGGGTGTCGCGCACGACGTTGCCGATCTCGGGCGTCAGCCCCGCGTGGAAGTTCGCCTCGGTCTCGAACCAGTAGGTTCCGGCCTTGCGGGACTTCCAGGCGTCCTCGTCCTTGGCGATGGTGGAGCCCTGGCCCTTGCGGAAGTCGGCGTGGGTGAACACCGGGGTGGTCACCGTGCCCTCCCAGTTCCACTGGCCGAAGACGCCGGCGTCGGTCTTGGAGACCGCGGAGCCGTCACTCTTGCCGTCGGCCACCCGGGTCACGGAGGAGTCGGTCTTCGGGTTCGCGGTGCCCAGCTTGCCGTCGGCCTTCTGGCCGGGGGCCGGGTTGTTGGCCTGGTCGGTCTGCAGCACGTTGTCGTTGTGGTCGATGCGGGCCGAGTAGGTGGCGCCCATGGCGTCGCCGGTCACCCAGCGGTCCCAGAAGTCGCCGCCCGCCAGGGCGGTCCACTGGTCCTTGCCGTTCACGGAGGGCTTGGACACCTTGAACACGTCCTGCCAGGTGCCCGGCGCCTTGGTCGTCGTGGTGATGACCGGGGCCCCGACCTGCGGGATCCTCACGATGAACTGCTCGTTCTTGTTCGAGCCGTCGTCGTTCACGTCGCCGTACAGGAAGTTGTCCTGGGTGGCGCCGATGTGGTTGCTGAACACGTAGGTGCCCGGCTCCCACACGCTCCACGCGGCGGACTGGCCCGAGGCGGCCGCGAAGCCGGCCGGGGAGAAGTCCGGGGCGTCGGGCACGTCGGCGCGGCCCGGGTACATGGCCGGACGGATGGTGTAGTTCACCGTCTGCTTGCCGGCCTTCAGGGTGTTCTTGACCGCGTTGGTCGGCGTGTAGGTCAGGGTCACGGCGCCGGTCACGCTGATCGGCTCGAGGCCCGAGAGGGCCGGCACGTTGATCGGCGAGCCGTCGGCGCCCTGCGTGGCGTTGCCGTCGGAGTCGACGGGCGTCGCGGTCCAGGTCAGGCGGTCGTGGGCGCGCTCCGAGTTGTTGTTCTCGATGACGCCCGCCTTGCCGTTCTCATGCGCGAAGGACTCGTCGGTGGCGAAGTCCTTCATGACCCACTGCGGGAAGATGGCGTAGAAGCTCTCCATCTCGTCCATGAGGATCTCGCCCTTGCCGAAGTTCGCCGGGGCGGAGCCCGCCCCGTTGGCGAGGTCGCGGCTCACGTTGCCCTCGTGGCCGTTGATGGTGATGACCGGCTTGTGCTTGTCGTCGTAGGTCTGCTTGAGGGACTCGATCGGCTCGGTGGTGCCGGCGCCGTTCCACACGGTCTTGCCGTTGGCCACCCAGCCCTCGCCGTCCGTGCTGGTCGGCTCGCCGGTGACGACGACCTGGCCGTCGGCGGTGGACTTGGTCAGGATGCGGCTCTCGTTCTGCATGCACGGCACGTCGCCGTTGGCGCCGCAGAACTTGGCGACGTCCTTGTTGTCCTGGTTGTTGATCTCGGTGGACCAGTAGTAGAGGCCACTCGGCCATACGGCCCAGCCGAAGTCGCCCGGGACGTATCCGGCGGACTTCTGGTTGTCGCCGTTGGCGTTGAGCTTGACGGACTTGGTCACGTCCTTGGCCGCGATGCCGGCCTGCTTGGCGGTGTCGTCCGGCACGTAGTGAAGGGTGTGGCGCACGGTGAACGTCGGCGGCACGTTGCCGGTCGGCGTCCAGTAGTTGCCGTTGGTCTGGTCGTCGTTGTTGAAGAACTTCGTGGTGAAGTAGTCCCACACCGGCTGCGCGGATCCGGCGATGATGACGCCGTTCTTGTTGGACAGGTCCTTGTCGGTGGACACGGACTGGGTGTAGCCGTACACCGGGGTGGAGGATTCCTCGTCCTCGACCTCGGGGTCGTTGCCGACCAGCCACACGGCGTCGGAGCCGAGGTCCTTGTTGGCGTCGATCTTGAGGACGTAGTAGTAGTGGCCCGGCAGCCAGCCGCCCGAGGGCAGGCCGAGGTCCCGGGGCTTGATGGACACGCTCGTCTTGGCCCCGTTGCGGCTGTTCCAGGTGTGGCCCGAGGAGATCAGGCCGTCGGTGCAGTGGCCCTGGCCGTCGCCCTTGCCGGCGGCGATCTTGTCCTTCAAGGCCTGGGGCAGCTGGTTGAGCTCGATGGCGCTGGGCACGTAGCACAGTTCGTCGGTGCCGGTCAGCGTGTAGTTCGGCTGGATGTTGTGCTTGGCCATCTCGTCGATGATGTCGCCCACGGCGCCGGACTTGTCGATGTCGGCGTCGATCTCGTCGACGGACTCCTTGTCGGTGCCCTTGGCGGGCGCCGAGAGCATGCTGGTGGTGGCCTGCGTCACGATCGGCGGCGCGTTGGCGCCGAACTGCTCGTGGGCGTCGTCCTTGCCCTTGAGCTCGCCGGGCTTGGTGCCCGCCGAGTAGCTGGTGTCCCACTCGTAGTTGCCCGGGAAGACCAGGTGGTCGTTCGCCGAGACGCTCACCGAGGCGTCGCCCTTGCGGTAGTCCTGCTTGAGGGCCTTGTCGCCGGTGCCGGCGGGGATGTCGGCCCCGACGAACCGGCCGCCCTTGTAGTGCAGGTTGGCGCTCAGGGTGCCGTCCTTGTTGATGGTGGCCGGCGTGGTGCCGTCCCGCTTGGTGAACGTGGTGGTGTCGGACACGTTCTGGCGGCCCGCGGAGACCGTGCCCTGCGGGTTGGCCGACGTATGCGGCATGACGGCCGTCTCCGGCTGCTCCTTGTTGAGCACCACGCACACGTGGCTGACGTCGCCGCCGTTGGACGTGGCCTGGCCCTTGGCGAGGTTGTAGACGTACTTGAGGTAGGCGTCACGGTCGGAGGCCTCGGCCTGCAGGCCGGTCTTCAGGCTGTCCCACGAGTTGTCGAGTGCCTCCTGCAGCTTGCCGTTGCGGGGCTTGCCGAGGTAGATCGTCTTGCCGGCCTCGCCGGCCGTGGCGTTGCCCAGGAACGTGCCGACCAGCACGATGCGGAAATCGGCCCTGGTCGAGGCGTGGCCGTCGGTCGTGGGGAAGTTCCTGATGGCGTCCGTGTACGCCAGGTCGCAGGCGCCGGTCGAGCCGTTGTTGAAGTTCGCGTCGATGGAGTAGCGGTTCGTCGCGTCGTTGACCACCACGTCCACCCACTCGCTCCACTTCTTCATCGAGTCCTCGATGGCGTTGCCGGTGCGCTCGGCGTTGTCGTACGCCCACCAGCGGTACTCCTCGCCGCCGCCGGACGTGCCGGTCGAGCCGCCCGTGGTCGCGCCGGCGCCGCCGCCGATGGCCATCGCCGTGCTCGGCGCGACCAGACCGGCCCCGGCCATGGCCAGCGCCAGGGTCGTGCCGAGCACGGCCCTGGACGCCCGCGAGGCGCCGTCCCTGATATGCCGGAGCCAGACCCCGGGCTTGTGTTCGTCGGATGCTGACATTCCTGTCATCCTTTCTGCTGTTTCGGATTGCATTCCCATGCCCGCGCTCCGGATCGAGTAGGCCCGGTCCGGAGCGCGAAGTGTATGTGCGTGCCCGTCCCGCGTCAGTCGCGCGGCGGGAACTCCATGTCCATCACCTTACCGCCCTTGGCGTATTTGTCGCCCGGACGGGCGTCGCGCACGGACAGGATGGCGCTGAACTCCTTGCCGGACTGGCCCGTGAGCCCCTCGATGAGGACCCCGTCGCCGCCGTCCATGGTCTTCTCGATGGCGCGGATCTCGTCCTTGGTGAAGGCGTGGCCGCAGAAGGCCGCCGGCACGATGAACACGTCGAGGTTCATCCTCAGGCTCGGCCGTCCGTTGTACTCGCCCATCTGAAGGCGCGCGGCATACGGCTTGCCGGTCTTCTTCGACTTGAGGTCGCGCACGTCGACGTGGCCGCCGGAGAAGAGGGTCTTGGCCTCCTCGTCGGTGATCTTGTGCCCGTTGAACTCCTTGGGGACGCTCACCTGGGCTCCCTGGTACTCGCCGGTGTAGCTCGGGCGCTTCTCGAAGGCGTACTCGACGCCGAGACGCTCCTCGCCGGTCTTCCTGTCCTCGTAGTAGGCCAGGTGCACCGGCACGTCGTCGCGGGTCTGCCCGGAGGCGAACGTAATCGGCCCGACCTCGATGGTCTCGCCGGCGAAGAGGCGGTCCGCCTCGTCCTTGGTGAAGGTGTGGCCTCCGATGGAGTCGTGGACGGTGACGTCCTCGCCCTTGAAATTGCCCGTCATGGTGCCCATGAAGCGGCTGTCCTTTCATCCATGGCCGCGTCATGCGGCCCCGTGGTTGATACGGTGTCCAGCATAGCATGGGGCATGTCCCCGTGGGGCGGGCCATAGACCGGCCCCGCGGGTTTTCGCGAATATGTTTTTCGATACGACGAAAGGAATGATCGATATGGCGAAGATAGCCATCCTGTGCGAGAAGCCGAGCCAGGCGAGGGCCTGGGCCAAGGCGTTGGGCCTCGACGGCATGTCGGGACGCGTGGGCGGCGACGAGGTGCTCGTCTCCCCGGCCCACGGCTTCGTGTACGCCGACGCGGCCAACGAGGACGGCCGGCCCGCCCCGCACCTCATGGTGCCGGCGGCCAAGCGCGACGCCTACCGCTCGTGGAGCCTGGACAACCTGCCGTGGAGCGCGGCCGACCTCGACTTCTCGGTGCGCCCCGCCCACGGCGAGGTCGGCTGGTGCCGCGACGACGTCAGGCAGCTCAAGGCCTATGACGAACTCGTCCTCGGCGGCGACATGGACCCGGTCGCCGAAGGCGACACCGGGTTTCTGATCGAGGCGCAGCGCGTCGTGGCCGGCGGCTTCGAGGCGACCAAACGCATCTCCGTGGCCGAGTTCGTCAACGAGTCGCCCGCCGCCATGAAGGCGGCCTTCGACAAGCGCGAGCGCATCACCGATCTGACCGGTGACAGGCGCTACATCGGCCCGGAGTTCCGCACCCGCTTCGACTTCCTGTCCATGCAGTTCTCCCGCATCGCCAAGGGCGTCTCCGGTTCGGCTTTGACGCCCCGCCAGGGACGTTTGAAGTCGGCGATCACCTTCCTCGTGGGCTCGCAGTGGGACAAGGTGAACGCCTACAGGAAGGTGCCGGGCTACATCAACAAGTTCAGGGACGAGAACGGTGTGGTCTATACCAGCCCGGATGAGAAGGTCTGGCCGGACAAGAAGGACGTCCCCGGCTCGTTCCACGACTCGAAGGTCACAGAGGACTCCCGCGACGCGCGCACGAGCGCGCCGCCCCAGCTGCTCGACCTGGCCGCCCTGGGCGCGAGACTCTCGGTCGGGGGCGTCAAGCCCGGCGACGTGCTGGCGACGTACCAGAAGATGTACGAGGCCGGCGTGGTCTCCTACCCGCGCACCGAGGACCGTAAGCTGGTCGGCAAGGAGCAGTACGACGAGCTCATCGCCAACGCCGACCGCATTGCCAAGGCGGTCGGCGTGGACCCGAGGCTGCTCACGCATCGCGAGATCAGGAAGACCCACATGCAGAAGGCCGGCGCCCACGGGCCCAACCGTCCCGGGCCCAACGTGCCCGCCTCGCTGGCCGAGGTGGAGTCGCGTTTCGGCAAGACCGGCGCCCTCATCTACGAGACGCTGGCCCGCGCCGCCCTCGCCCTGCTGGCCGACGACTACCGCTACACGGCGGTCAAGGGCCATGTGGCCGACTACCCCTCGTTCGTCGGCGGCGTGAACGTGCCGGGCGCCCCGGGCTGGAAGGCCGTCTTCGACGACCGCGAGGCCGACGACGGCGAGGTGGCGGACGACGGAAGCCCCAAGGGCCTGGGCACGCTCGCCAAGCCGTTCGTCGCCACGCAGTACCCGCCCAAGCCCCCGCGCCCCACGGTCACCTGGATCAAGAACCAGCTGGAGCGCCGCTCGGTGGGCACCGGCGCCACGCGCCTGTCCACGCTCGACGAGGTGTCCAAGGGCCGTACGGCCCTCCTCAATGAACGACGCGGCGTCCTGAAGCTCACCGAGGTGGGCGAGGTCTCCTACAAGCTGCTGCCGGGCACCCACATCGGCGACGTCGGCGCCACCGAGCACGTCTACGCCCTCATGGGCGAGGCCATGGCCGGCAAGGTCGGCTACGAGGCCCTCGACGTGGTGGCCGAGTGGGTGAGGGACGACCTGGCCACCATGAAGGCCAACGCCGCCGCGGCCGGCATGCGTCCGGCGACCCATGCCGAGAAGGTCGGCGACGGCGTGCGCTTCAAGCCGGACTTCAACGGCCACACCTTCGACGACGCCGAGGTCAAGGCGCTTTCGGCCGGCGAGGAGATCACGTTCGAGACCGTCTCGCGCGTCACCGGCAAGCCGAAGCGGGTCACCGGCAGGCTCAAGCGCATGTCGTTCAAGAAGGGCCGCGAGACCGTGCGTTTCGTCGGCTTCATGGCCTCCACCGCCGCGGACTATGCCAAGGCGGAGAACTACACGCCGGGCAAATAGCCCGGTCATGCATCGCAGACCTGACGCCCCGCCATCCACCTGAATGGCGGGGCGTCGCCGTATCCACCGAAAGGAACCCATCATGCCGAACACCAACGACTGGGTCGTGCCGTCCGTCATCGCCTCGGCCGACCTCGAATATGCGGCCCATGTGAACTGGACGTTCATCGCCCTGGGGATCCGCGACGACGACACCGGCCATATTGAGGGCGGGTATGGCGCCGGAGCCACGGCCCGCTTCGATGCGGCGGCGCTGAGGGCGCTGGCCATCACCCTGGGCGTCGTCATGCAGGGCGACGGGGACATCAGGCTCGCCGACTTCGAGGGCCTGCATGTCGAGGCGCACTACGACTCGCCGATCGGACGTCTCATCGGCCTGTCGGCCAAGGACGGCCCGGTGGTCCTGACCGGCCGGCGCGGCGACGCCAGTCCCATCCGCGAGGCCATCCCGTCCGACGATGTCCTCACCGAGCCGCACAGCGGCCGCATTTCGCATCGATGATCCCCGAGGAAAGGACGGCCGCCATGGCCAGCATCGTCAAACTGCAATACACCATGATCCACCAGGTCGATCCGGCCAAGCTGTTCGGTCTCGTCGCCTATCACACCCCGTATCCGCTCATGGCGTTGGCCGCAGGCAAGCCGGATGCCGATGGCGTCGTCACGGTCGATCTGACCATGATGGCATCGGCGTCGCGCGATGACATCGACGCCGGCACCGTATGCGCCCGCGTCATGACCGAGCTGCGGAAGGTCCGGGGTATCGGCCGCGATGCGCTGACGATGCGCGTGCGTGAGGACGCGGCCGTGGCGCACGCATGACGTACTGGAATCTAGTACTTACGACATATGGAGTACTGTATTCTAGCACTTTCGCGTCATGAAATATTGGATTTCAGTACTTTCACATTGCAATGCACCGGAATCTAGTACTTTTACACACCCGCGCATCAGGAATTTAGGAATCTAGTGCTTTCGCATGGAAGTACTAGATTCCCTGACCCCTATACATCACGACATCACGGAATAAGGGGATCATCATGCCCACACCACGTCGATATGTTCCGCTGCCGGCATCCGTCGAAAACCGCGCACGGGCCGCGCTCGTCGAGAAGGACGGTCGGCTGTACCGCATCGTCGACCGATCCGCGGATGCGGTGACGGCCCGGGATATCGATCTCGCCGACGCCGAACCCGTCCGCATCGCCCTCGCCGACGCGGAGCGCCTCTGGGCCCCGGCGCCGCAGGACGGTCTGTACCGCGGACCCGACGGCCGGTTCTGGGCGACGCTCGACCACCACGGCTTAATGCACCGATGCCGGTACACCTTCGGCGCGGACGGTCGGGATTACACCGACTGCGAGAGCACGCCGCTCGACCGGTCGGTGCCCATCGGGACGCTCTACGACGACTGCCGCGCCGGCGAGTACGAGCTGCTTTGGCGCAACATACCCCCTTTCAACCACAACATCCATGACTGAAAGGGGGTATGTCTGCATGGAAACGCCTGTTGCGTACGTTCGTGACATGTCGGATCCGCGACATGCCCGTGTAACGCACGTAACGGCCCCTCAGACGGCCGAACGTGGCGAACCCGTATGGGATTCCATCTCGACGGCTTTGAGGCGCCCAGCGGCCGTTCTACGCACCGTATCGGGCACATGCCCGTCGGCGAGTGCGGCAAGGTCGTCCAAGCTCACGACGATGCCGGCGTGCGTCGCCATTTCGTCGAGCAGCGTGTCCGCCTCGTCGCGGCCGGCCACGACCCGCACGTCGGCCCCATGGGCGCGCAGCGTCCCGTGGCAGCGCTCCTGGCGCGGCGAGAGCCGCCCGCCCCGCTCGCGCTTGGCCTCGGCCATGACGGTCATGCCGTGGCCGAACAGGATGCGGTCCGGGGCGCCCCAGCGGTTGCGGAACTCAAGCTTGTACACGGCGAAGCCGCGCCTGACGGCGCCCCGCGTCAGATGCTCCTCGACGATGGCTTCCGGTTTGCCCATGGCGACCTCCTCGCGATCCCGTCGGCCCGGTGCTCGACCGGCCTCACGCCCATGCTAGCAGGTCGGGCGGAGCACCCGCATGGCGATGCCTGGCGGCATGCGGCCACAGTCGAACATTTGTTCCAATCACGTTCGAACATCTGTGCTATCTCGGCCGGAAAATGTTCGTTTTCGA
>OIXX01000244.1_pt1 | contig 41115 bp, 32 predicted proteins | sample 1588161 | NCBI WGS metagenome assembly OIXX01 (sample SAMN03283274) | human gut metagenome | biome: human-associated habitat; material: feces | host: Homo sapiens | place: Peru | collected 2012 | reverse complement strand
TCCAAGTCTAAAGTCTCCAAGTCTAAAGTCTCCAAGTCTAAAGTCTCCAAGTCTAGAGTCTCCAAGTCTAGAGTCTCCAAGTCTAATGTCTCTAAGTCTAATGTCTCTAAGTCTATTGTCTCCGAGTCTAACGTCTCCAAGCCTCATAGTCTCATATACAAGAAAGAATACCACCACATGAACAACCCTAAACACCACCATTTCATTTCCTGCGCATCCGGCGCCGCATTTTTCTACCTCATCGGCGACTACATTGCCCTCGTCCTGGCAGGGATACTTTCTCTTGCCATTCGAAACCTCCTGATCACCCACACCACCTATCACATCGACCCCATCTACCAATATTTCTGGGTACCGCTGGTCTACATGGCCTTTATCCTCTATGAAGGCCTCTATGGGAAGCGCATGCTCATCTACCAGATGATGAAAAAATTGTTCCGGGCTTCCCTTGGCGGCACCGTCTTCTCCATCATCCTCATGTTCCTTGCGCAGGTGGCAGGGGACGTATCCCGTTTCTACGTCATCCTCTATACCGCGATCTCCTTTGCCCTGCTCTGCCTCTTCCGTGTCATTCTGGCAAAAGGGATGAAGAGATCGAAAGCCTTCCAGATCCCCATCCTCATCGTCGGGGCAGGAAAGACCGGCGAAGTCATGGCACGCCAGATACAGAATGATACCGGCATGCGCTACCGCATCGTCGGCTTCCTCGAAGACCATGAGCCCTACGACAAGTCCTGCACCATCCTTGGCGGATTTGGTGACATGGAGCGCGTCATTCGTGATACCGGCGTCCAGCATGTCATCATCGCCGCCCCAGGCATTCCGCAGACACAGCTCTCTTCCCTCATCTATCAGGCACAGACTCTCGTGAGGAATGTAGGCATCGTGCCGAACCTCGTCGCTGTCCCCATGTCGAATGTGACCGTAGAGTCCTTCTTTGATGCGAAGATCATGGTGCTGCAGATCCGGAACAACCTCGCTCGCACATCGAACCAGATTGCCAAGCGGCTCTTCGACCTCGCCGCCACCATCTGCGGCGGCCTTCTGATCTCGCCGATCCTTCTCCTCATCGCAGCATGGGTCTATCACGACTCTCCGGGACCGGTCATCTTCAAGCATCGCCGTGTCGGCAAAGACGGGAAAGAATTCAACTGCTACAAATTCCGCTCCATGTGTACGAATTCACAGGAAGTCTTAGACCACCTCCTCGCGACTGATCCAGCGGCGAAAGAAGAATGGGATAGAGAATTCAAACTGAAGAATGATCCCCGCATTACAAAGAGCGGTGCCTTCCTTAGAAAGACCAGCCTCGATGAGCTGCCCCAGCTCTTGAATGTCCTCAAAGGCGAAATGAGCCTCGTCGGACCACGCCCCATCATTCAGAAAGAAGTCCCGCGGTATGGGAAATATATCAAAGAGTACTACTCCGTCCTTCCCGGCATCACCGGCATGTGGCAGACCAGCGGACGAAGCGATATTGACTATCCCGAGCGCGTACAGATGGACAGCTGGTACGTGCATAACTGGAGCGTCTGGCTGGATCTCGTGCTCCTCTGGCGCACCATTGCGGTTGTACTCAGCCATAAAGGGGCGTATTGAGGGAGACTTCAGACGTCAGAAGCCCGACACCTGCAGCCTCACAGTCTAACGTCTCTAACTCTCATTGTCTCAAAATCTTTCCTAAAAGGAGCTTATATATGGATCCTTATGATTATCTGATTGTCGGCGCAGGTTTATTTGGTGCCGTTTTTGCGCATGAAGCAAAAAAAGTAGGGAAAAGCGTTCTTGTCATCGAGAAACGGGGTCATATCGCAGGCAATGTGTACACGGAAGACATGGAAGGGATCCATGTACACAAGTACGGAGCGCACATCTTTCATACGAATCTGAAGCATGTCTGGGACTATGTGCAGCAGTTTGCCACATTCAACCGTTTTACCAATTCACCGGTAGCCAACTATTATGGCGAACTCTATTCCCTGCCCTTCAATATGTACACCTTCAATAAAATGTGGGGCGTCGTGACGCCGGAGGAGGCGGCGGCCAAGATCGAGGAAGAGAGACGGGCAGCTGGCATCACAGAGCCAAAGAATCTGGAAGAACAGGCGATTTCCTTGGTCGGGACGGACATCTATGAAAAGCTCATCAAGGGTTATACGGAAAAGCAGTGGGGACGTCCCTGCAGCGAGCTTCCTGCTTTTATTATCAAGCGGCTCCCGGTGCGGCTGACTTTTGATAATAATTACTTCAATGCACTCTATCAGGGGATCCCGGTCGGCGGCTATACGAAGATGGTGGGAAATATGCTTCGTGGCGTCGAGGTGAAGCTCGGCATCGACTATCTGGCAGACAAGGAGAAGTGGAATAGCATGGCGGAGCATGTCATCTACACTGGTCCGATCGATGCCTATTTCCAATACGACCTTGGACCGCTGGAATATCGCAGTGTGCGCTTTGAGACAGAAGTCTTGGATCAACCGAATTTCCAGGGAAATGCAGCAGTGAACTACACGGATCGAGAGACGCCATGGACGAGGATCATCGAGCATAAGTGGTTTGAATTCGGTAAAGACAGCGAAGGGAATGATCTGCCGAAGACCGTCATCAGCCGGGAATACTCTTCGGAATGGAAAGTAGGCGATGAGCCATACTATCCGGTCAATGATGAGAAGAATGGCGCGCTTTATCAGAAATATAAGCAGTTGGCAAAAAAGGAGACGAAGGTCATTTTCGGCGGACGTCTTGGCGAGTATAAGTATTATGATATGGATGCGGTGATCGATTCAGCATTGCAGTGTGCGGAGAAGAGATTGGGAGACTGAGAAATGCCAGACGTTAGACGTTAGACATTAGATGTCAGAAGTCAAGCATTGTTCATCAGCTGAGAGGGCGGAGCGAGTATGCAGCATAGGTCGATTGGATAGATGCATTGGAAGGATTCGCTATAGCTGCAATGCCCAAAGTCTAATATCTCCAAACCGGATAGTCTTTCATAAAGAAAGGAGTCTAAAATCAATTGGATCTAAAAATTCTTATTGCTGCTCATAAAAAATACTGGATGCCAGAGGATGATGTATACATGCCGCTTCACGTCGGAGCGGAAGGAAAAGGGCCGCTGGGATATACGCCGGATAATACGGGGGATAACATTTCCGCAAAGAATCCCAACTACTGCGAGCTTACCGGACTTTACTGGGCCTGGCAGAATATGGATTGCGAGTACATCGGACTTTGCCACTATCGCAGATACTTCGGAAAGAGCACGCACACCAAAGACATCGAAAAGAAGAAAAGTGCTATTTTCCATCGAGCAGACTATGAAAAACTGCTAGAGAAATACGATGTCATACTACCTGTGAAGCGAAACTATTATATCGAGACCGTTAGGAGCCAGTATGAACACGCCCATTTCAAAAAAGACTTGGACGAAGTCCAGAAGATCATCGCTGAGAAATATCCCGGCTACGCGGATGCTTTCATCGCGGTCATGAACCGTCGGACGCTGCACATCCTGAATATGTTCGTCATGAAGAAAAGCTACTTTGACGAATACTGTACCTGGCTCTTTGACATTCTCTTCACACTGGAGAAGCGCATCGACATCTCTTCCTATGATTCCTATGAAGCGCGCATCTTTGGATTCCTCTCCGAGCGTCTTTTCAACGTATGGCTGGAAAGGCAGAACCTGAAAAAAGTGGAAGTGCCCGTAGTGTTTTTGGAGAATATCGACTGGCCGAAGAAAATCAGAGATTTTTTGAAGCGAAAGTTTTTAGGGCGGTGATCAAAATGGAATAATCAGATAGTTAAAATTTCAGTTGGCTGGGATATACCTATTTGATATTTGATCTCTCGCCTTCTACGTATTGGATGAAGGAAAAGCGGATCCAAAGACTTCATTTCATGGGATTACTGAGTCTTTTATGAATCATGCTTGCCGGCGGGTATATTTTGATTTTTGATCCTATAGAGGAATAGATCATGTCTGACGCTTAATAAAACTATGTTTTTTACAGAGATAATTCTGGTCTTTAGCACTTTTATTTTTCCTTATATGTGGAAAACGGAGGATAAAGTTTTTTATGGGAACCCCATTTTTCTCGGTATTAATGCCTGTCTATAATACGGAAAATTTTCTTCGGAGAGCAATTGATAGTGTATTAATGCAGAGCTTTCGTGATTTTGAACTGATTCTCGTAGATGATTGCTCTACTGACCTCAGCCCCGTGATTCTTGCAGAATACCAGCAAAAGGATGATCGTGTCATTGTTGTAAAAACAAAGAAAAACTCAGGAGTAGCAAATGCGCGTAATACGGGCATGAAGCTTGTATCAGGCAAATATTTGACATTTGTTGACTCGGATGATTACATTGAAAAAGAACTTTTTGCTAATGCTAAGAAGATAATTGATGAGACTGGAGCGCATCTTGTCAAATATAGTGTGGTAGAACAATATTACGATATAGACCAAAATTATATTGGGAAGAGAAATGTTGTCTTAAAAGATAAAGTCTATCATACTAAAAATGATGTTCGTGCAGCCATTTTGCCAATGGAAAAATTACCTCTGTTTGGTTATCTTTGGAACTGTTTTTATAATTTGAATATTGTTCCAAAGCATCTTTGGAACTTCGATTTAAACCTGCATGTTAATGAAGATTTCATGATGAACATGAAGCTCATAGATTATATTGATGTGATGGCGTGTAGTAGCTATGTTGGATATCACTATGAAAAACGAATCAATAACAGTCTTTCAACGAAGCGAAACGAACAATATTATGAGTGCTCTAAGCCGAAGATAAAAGTACTGCTAGAAAAATACAATGAGTGGAATTTATTGACGGATTCAAGAAAAGCTGATATTTATTGGCTTTATATTCGTATTGTATATTCTACAATCTGCCGTTCAATGAACGAGGGCTCTCTCATTTGGGCTAAAGAAAAAATGAGAACTATTTGTCAAGATGAATTGTATCTTGCATTTACTAACGACAGAGATATCGGTAATTATTACAAAGGGAAAGAATGGTGCATGTATATGCTGCTAAAATATGAGTCTACAGGACCTCTCCTCTTTCTTTGTGAAATGATTTCCTTTGTTAAAGAGCATTGTCCAAGCGTATTTTCTAAGATAAAGGAATGATTATGATGCAACCGGTAAAAGTACTACAGATTGGAATGACACCCAATATTGGTGGCATGGAGACTTATTTGATGGCGCAATATCGTAAGCTGAACAGAGACATAGTACGATATGATTTTTTGAATATTACTGGCGAAAATGAAATCGTATTTGCTGATGAAATAAGGGAAAATGGGGACAAAATCTATGCTGTTCCATCGAGACATAAATCGCCATTCCATCATTATCTTGGCATTTGCAAATTATTGCTAAAAAATAGACATGAATATAAGTATGTAGTGTTAAATACATGTTCTTTGTATTATGTGTTCCCCTTATTTATGGCTGCGTTGGTAGGAATTTCGCATCGTGTGATTCATTCGCATAATTCGGGAGATGAAGAGAAGAGCTGTTTTCCACGCAATATAATAAAAATGATCAACAGGATATTGCTAAGAATCTCAGCCACTGATTATTGGGCCTGTTCCAATCTGGCAGGGAGATGGATGTTTGGGAGTCATTCTTTCAAAGTGATTCATAATGCCATCGATGCAAAAAGATTTATCTTTGATCCGAAAGTACGAAAAAAAGTACGTGGGAAACTTCATCTTGAAGGAAAATTTGTAATAGGAACAGTTGCTCGGTTTTCACCGCAAAAAAATCATGAATTTCTGATCAAAATATTCGGAGAAGTGATAAAAAGGAAACCAAATTCTGTTTTATTATTGGTTGGTGAGGCAGCTGGTTTTCCGGATCGTTGGGCAATGATCCATCAAAAAGTGCAAGAGTATAATCTGCAAGATAAGGTTTTTTTCTTGGGAATGAGAAAAGATACAGATGAACTATATCAGGCCATGGATTGCCATGTGTTACCATCGAAATTCGAAGGACTATGCATCACTGCTTTGGAAGCACAGGCAGCGGGGCTTCCCTGCATATGTTCAGATGCTTTGCCTGAAGAGACGAAAGTAACAGACAATTATTATTCCCTGCCGCTTACTTTGCCTGCAGGGAAATGGGCTGACTTTATCATAAAAAATATGCAGCAGGATAGAAAGGATATGTTGAAGGAATTCGTGGATGCTGGGTATGATATTGATACAGAAGTAAAAAAAATAACAAACTTATATGTCTGATCGGGAGGAGTACATTGCTTATGTCATATCAATGTGTTTTTATCAGAGAATTGAAACGAAAATGGTGGATTATTGCGATATTTGTAATCGTTTTGGGAATAGCAGTAGGTGTTGAAAAAACGTATTTTGGAAACCAAATCATTCAATCATCTGCATTCCATACTGAGAAGATGGTTCAGATTGGATATGATAAAGAATACAGCAATGCAGGTACAGAGTTTAACTATAGCGCTTTTTTGGGTTCTTATAGTGAAATGAATAAATTTTTAGATGTGACAAGCAGTATCTATGACTATAAAAAATTTGATGCCAATTGGGGACAATATGATTTAAAAGATAAAATAGAATGGCTGAAGAGACATATTTTTATTGTTAATATTAACGGTGGCGTGGTTCAATATGTTTTTTCTTTAAGACCAGAGGAACCAAAAGATACACAGTATATTAAAGAGTATGGTGAAGCATTGTTGGATACATATATTACATTATCCGAAGAAAGAATGAAGGCAATTTTACCGATTGAGAAATATACAGTGGTGAATGAGTTTACAATTTTTCCGGAGTCTCATAGTGTGACGCCTAAGAAGTCATTGCTAAAATATGGTTTCGCAGGCGGTGTACTTGGTTTTATTATTGGATGCTTTATTGTTGCCATCTTGGCTATGGGGAAATATAGAAATGGAAGATGCTAATTTCTTATTTTTGTTTTTTGCAACATCTTTTATGATAACAATCTCCCTGCTGGTAATGCATCGTGGCGATATTCTACGTCCGTCTGTTTTATTATGTGGAACTATGTCGTTTAGCGCTTTTATGGCAGCGATCAACATAGATAGGTGGTCCCTCAGATTTGATGAAGATTCCTTTCTCATTTTGACAGCAGCATTGTTTTCGTTCATCCTCGGAGATTTCTTTTGTACCTTTAAGGGGTTTGAGAATTCTGCTAGATTGTGTAAAACTTCTAAGCAACCGATATTTACAAGAAGAAATCACCCTTATAATATAAAATCATGGATGGTGTTAATAGTTGTCGTCATTATGACCTTTTTTGCTTATAGCAGTGCTCATGAATTATATACATTAGCTGCAGCTTTAGGAAATGAAAATGGCTATATGGGAATGATCAAGACGTTGCGTCCAGCAATAGAATCTAATACAGTAACTTTTAGCAGATGGATAAATTACAGACAAGTATTTGCACTGTCTGTGGCAGCTGTTTCTTCGTATGCCTTATTATATAATTTTGTTTATTTTAAATTTGACGTATCCTATTTTAAATGGCTTTTCCCTATTATTATGTATGTTCCTTTTATGATATTAACGACTGGAAGAATGGCAATGATGTCATTCCTCATTTTCTTTTTCGTTTTGGGAACTTTATTATATCAAAAGAAGAATGGGTACTCTGACGTTAGTACAAGAAAAACCATTATTTTTTGTGTTATAGTAGGAATAGCAGGTATAGCTTTTTTCTTACTGATGGGAACTTTAACAGGCAAGGGATCTAGTCAGAATCATTCAGCCTCTATGATATTAGCTCATTATGCCGGTTTATCGTTACCGGCTTTTAATACAGCCATTCATTCTATTACGGTAAATACAGGAGAAATTGGCTCAACAACATTACTTGGAATATATCGCATATTAGCGCGTGTCGGATTTGACTTACAGGATGTTAGAATATTTCTTCCTTTTGTTCATTTTGATGGTATCGATACAAATGTATATACAGCGGAATGGAGATATTTCAAAGACTTTGGCTTTTTCGGTATGTGTGCCATTATGTGTATATTAGGGATGTTTTACTCATTTATGTATAACATCATTAGGTGTGGGAGAGAAAAGGTTTTTGTTGAAATTTTTTATTCTATAATTGCTTTTCCACTTTTTTTATCATCGATTGATGATCGTTTTTTCTTAGATTTGATTGTTACTGCAATTATGTATAATGCAGTAACAATTTGGCTGGGGAAAAAGATTTTGTTAGATTATTGCATGGGTTCACTATTGGGAACAAGGAAGGAAAATCATAATGGATAAACTATTACGAGAAATAGAAAAACATGAAGTGGTGACCTTTGATGTTTTTGATACACTTTTAAAACGTCCATTTAGAAATGCTGATGACTTATTTCTTGCAATAGCAGAGCAGTTTCCCGATATAAAAGATTTTGTGAAACAGCGGAAACATGCTGAAACAGCAGCCAGAAAAGTTTGCCCGCATAGAGAGGTTAACCTTGATGAAATCTATAGTGTGTTAGAAAGAGTATACGGGAAGGAAACGTGTAAAAAACTAAAAGAGATAGAGATTCAGACAGAAATTGATACGGCTATATTAAATCTAGATATTTATCCGTATTATCAAAAATGTCTTTCATCTGGGAAAACCATCTACATTATATCGGATATGTATTTACCGGGAACGATCATAAGCCGAATTTTGTCTAAAATCGGAATTTGTGGATACAATAAATTATATTCCTCATGTGATTATAGAAAAACAAAATGGGAAAACGGAGATCTTTTTAAATATGTGATTCAGGAGAATCAATTGAGTCCCTCACACATGCTTCACATTGGAGATAATAAACGTGCTGACATTGATATGGCAGCAAAGTGCGGGATATCGACGTACCAGGTCTTACCTGATAAGGGAAATTCAAAAAGAAAATATTCCTTCAATGGATTCATCAGTGAAGATAAAAAAAAGATTTATTCTTATCGTTTAAAAAGATTTACAGAAATGACTGTTCCACGAAATAAAAGTATTGCGTTTTCTGATGGATATAGGCTTTTCGGCCCAATTCTTTACTTTTATGTGAAATCATTAAAAGACTTTGTTGAAGCAGAATCTATAGATAAAGTATTATTTTTTTCTAGAGATGGCTACATTTTGCAAAAAGCTTATAAACTTATAGATGAAAAAATGGAATCGCAATATTTTTACATATCTAGGAAATCTGTTATTATCCCACTATTGTATTACACGGATTCTTTTAAGGAATTTCTTGGGTTATATAAGTCATGGCCCCAAAATGTCAAGATAAAGCAAATATTGAGCCGTATGGGGCTTGAACCCAAACTTGTGTGTGGCGAGTTAAAAAAATATAATTTGTCTCAGGATGATGAGATTCCATTCAATGAATTAGTAATGAATCAGGCACTCAAAAAATTTTACGTTGATATTCATGCAAAGACTTTGCAAAACGCCAAAAGCCAAAAAGATCTGTTCTTGACATATTTTCTTAGATCTGTAAATAAAGTTAATCGGTTTGCCATCGTTGATATCGGTGCTAGGTGTACAATAGAAAAGGCATTAAAAGATCTTCTGGGAAAGAATAAAACTAAAAGTGCGTTTTATACGTATTATTTTAGGTTAGAGAACCCGAATGAGCAAACCAAGTTACGAAGAACATGTTATATTAATACTTCTATGATGAATGCTGTATTGCGGTTTTGCTATATGTTTTTAGAGGTCTTCCTGTCTGCTCCACATGGAACTGTATTAGGATATCAAAAAAATGAAAATAGTGATATTACCCCTAAATTAGACGATTTTATTTACCCCAAAATGCATCTAGAAAATGATTGTCAAGCTATTTTAGATTTGCAGAATGGGGCACTGGAATTTGTAAGAAATTATGCCGGGAAATACGAAAAATATTTACCATTAGATCAGGATATAGTGTTTTCTTCATTTTTTAATTTTGGACTTTTCCCAGAAAAACAAGATTTACTATTCTGGGGGAAGATACATTTTGATGCAGATGACTTTGAATCATTGATTTCTTCACATACCTTCAAGGACTATGTAAAACATCCTTCTTTGTTTATGAAAGATTTTTCTAAATCGATGTGGCCTGCAGGCTTTGTTTGTGATGTATTTCGATCGAGGACTCTCTTCAAAATCCTCTTTTGGTTTTATCTTAAACTAAAAACAAAATGACTACGGTATTGTGGTGATTTTTTCAGGTTGCGTGATTATATGGAAAGTGCAGGGGCACAACGTTGAGATTTAATAAGCTTGCGGGAAATATCATGTCTTTGATCTCGCTAAAAGGAGTAGAATATATTTTAAACTTTGCGCTTTTTCCTTATTTAGTCAGGGTCTTAGGCGTTGAACGATTTGGTGCTGTTGCATTTATGCAGGGAATTGTACAGTATGGCATTATACTTGTGGATTATGGCTTTAACTTAACAGGTCCAAGAGATATAGCGCGTGCCAATAGCACAAAAGAAATCGGGCGTATCTTCTCAAACATTATGGTGAGTAAGTGTTTGCTTTTTTTGTGCATCACTCTTATATCCTTTGTAGCGCTGAGATTCTTAAGCAGCACAGGCTACGAGTTTGATAGAAGCTTGTACTGGGTCGTTTATCTTATGGTTGTTGGAAATCTTGTTTTCCCCGTATGGTTTTTTCAGGGGATTCAACAGATGCGCTATATAACGATTTTCAATATTTTGGCACGGAGCATTACTGTAATATTGGTATTTATCTTCGTTGATACACCGGAAGATTATATATTAGCTGCTTTCTTTCAATCTGTTACGATGCTACTGGCAGGATGCTTTTCTATAGTCATTTTAAAAAGAAATTTTTCATTTATTTTCGTGAAACCAACGATAAACGGAATAAAAAAGACTTTTATTGATGGTTGGCATATTTTCTTATCTACTATTGCTATTAACATTTATACAACAACGAATATTGTTCTATTAGGTATGCTGTCAAATAATACGATCGTTGGATATTTTAGTACTGCTAATAAACTTATTGACTGTGTAAAGGGGGTGATGTTTACTTTAAATCAGGCAGTATATCCATATGTTAATGACAAAATAAAAGCTGGGCGAGAAGTAGCATTTCTTTTTATAAAAAAATATTTTTATTTTTATTCGGGATCTACATTGATAGGGGGAATAATCTTATTTATTACGGCTCCTTATATTATTTATTTGCTCTTTGGCTCTGGATATGATGAATCGACGCATATACTACGTTTGATGTCTTGTCTGCCATTTATTATTTCAGTCAGTAATGTTTTTGGGATTCAAGTCATGTTGAATTTTGGATATCAAAAGATATTTAGTCGCATATTACTTTTAGCAGCAATTTTCGATTGTTCTCTGATTGTTCCGTTGATACGATTTTTTCAGGGATATGGAGTGGCGATTACAATGATACTGGTGGAATCATTGGTTACAATTTCTACATCAATATATGTAATGAAAAAAATGTTGTGGAAAATATAGCAACCTATTGATAGAAGTAGTTTTTTATTATGAGCATTCTGTTGCTTGCCAGTGTTCCCGATGAGAAGAAAACCCGACTGTCCTCTTACTTGGTGGGTGCTACATTTGTATTGATTTTTCTAATGCCATTTTCCTCGCTGTATTCCATTTGCCTCTCCAGCCGTGGTGTATTCCTATATCAGTAAAGTCATGCAGAAGTCCGTGGATCGGGGGCTTCATTTCCTGAAAAAGCAGCTGCTGGTATATATCGTCGCAGGCGTGCTGGGCGGAGCCGTGCTCTATCTGCTTTGTCCCTGGGGTATCCCGTGGCTTCTGGGAGAAAAGTATATCCCTTCGATCGGACCGCTCCAGGTCATGGCTTTCGTGCCGCTGGTGGTGGCGATGAGTAATGTCATGGGGTATGAGACGATGCTTCCTTTTGGAATGGAAAAGATCTACAGCAAGGTATTGATCACAGCCTCTATTTTTAATCTGATCATCATCTATCCGCTGATCTCATGGAAGGGCGCGGAAGGGACAGCCTTGGCGGTGCTTTGTACGGAGACGATGGTGACGGTCATCATGGCAGTGGTCTTATGGAAGAAGAGGATTTTGCTAAGAAGATAAGGTGCGGCATGGAAAATAGAAAAAATACGGAGTACATCTCGTTGTTGTCAGTCATATCAGCTTTTTCTGTGGTATCTCTGCATACGAATGGCTGTTTTTGGGAATTCAGCACAGCCAGATATTGGCTGACGGCGAATATCATAGAGTCTGTCTACTATTTTGCGGTGCCAATATTTTTCATGATTTCAGGAGCCACGTTGATAGATTATCCGAAACGGTATGACGGATGGACATATGCCAAGAAACGGGTTCATCGCACGGTCATACCGTTTCTGACGTGGAGCTTGATCGGCTGGGCGATACCGCTTTTGCATCTCCTCTATCGCGGTCGGCCAGTGGCTCCGGAGCTATTGTCAGTGTCTGGGATCTGGAATGGAATCGTAGAGACATCATTTGTGCCGATATACTGGTTTTTTATTCCACTTTTTCTCTGCTATATGAGCATTCCTCTTTTTGCAAGTGTTCCAGATGAGAGGAAAATCCGGATGTTTTCTTACTTAGCGGGAGCGGCATTTGTGCTGAATTCACTGGTGCCATTTCTCCTCACAGTATTCCATTTATCTCTCAAGTGGCCATTTCATTTGGAGGCGGCTGGCGGGTATCTGATGTACGTACTTGGGGATATGTGCTGAGCCGGATTTCTTTGTCAAGAAAGCACAGGTTGATTCTCTATGCATTGGCGCTGGGTGGTCTGCTCCTGCATATACTTGGGACGTATGCCTTGTCGATGAATGCGGGGAAAATCATCCAGACGTATAAGGGGTATTTGAACGTACCTTGTATTTTGTACTCTATTGGAATATTTATCTTTTTCAAAGAGAACGCAGAGAAAATGATGAGAAAATCGGAGGGGGAGGTAATACGTCTTTTAAAGAATTACACTTTCGCCATTTATCTTCTTCACTTTTTGATTATGCAGGGCTTGCTAAAAGCGTTTCATTGGAATGCGCATAGTATCATTTATCGACTACTGGCGCCTGTTTTGATCGGTTCTATTTGCATGGGCATCACGTATGTGATCCGGAAGGTACCTATTGTGAAAAATATATTGCCCTAGGGGGTGTGGATAATGATTTCATCAGTGCCTTTCTGATATCACATCACAGAGGTATTTCTATAGAGCTTGGTATTTGGATAGATAGTAGAATAAGGAGAGAACCATGTATAAAATTCGTAAGGCAGTGATTCCGGCAGCCGGTTTCGGTACGCGTTTCTTGCCGGCGACAAAGGCGATGCCTAAAGAAATGCTGCCTATCGTCGATAAGCCGACGATCCAGTATATTGTTGAAGAAATCCTAGCAAGTGGGATCGAGGAGATCCTGATCATTTCTGGCCATGCAAAGCGGGCGATCGAGGATCACTTTGATTCATCCTCTGAGCTGGAGTCGCACTTGGCGGAACATGGGAAGGAGGCTTTGCTGGAAGAGATCCGGAAGATTTCTGGTATCAAGGTACACTATGTGCGCCAGCCGTATATGCGTGGCTTGGGGGATGCGATCCTGTGTGCCAAGGACTTTGTCGATGATGAGCCGTTTGGCGTCATTTTAGGGGATGATGTCGTGTATAACGGGGAAGGAGAGCCGGCACTGCATCAGCTGATTCGGCAGTATGAGAAGACGGGAACGACGATCGTCGGCTGTCAGATGGTTGCGGAGGAGCAGGTGTCTTCCTACGGTATCATCGATGGGAAACCAGAAATGGATCCTGATCTGATGAAGGTATCGGATATGATCGAGAAGCCGTCTGTCGCCAAAGCGCCGAGCAATTTTGCTGCTTTGGGACGGTATGTGATCACTCCAGACATTTTTTCCATTCTGGAAGAAACAAAACCTGGGAAGGGTGGAGAGATTCAGCTGACGGATGCGCTTCGCGTCTTGGCGCAGAATGGTAAGGTTTATGCTTACAATTTCAAAGGACAACGGTATGATACGGGGAATAAGCTCGGCTATCTAAAGGCTGTCGTGGAATTTGCTCTGCGTCGTGAGGATCTGGGAGATGATTTCCGGGCATATCTGAAAGAAATTGTCAGAGAGGTGTAAGAGACTAGGAGACGTTAGACATAAGACATCAGACTTCAAGCATTGGACGTCAGACATCAGATATCAGGCATCAGGTGTTAGGCTTCAAGGCGGAAGGGGTCGGATTTCAGAGGAGATGTGTTTTGTAGAATAAAAAAAGCTTGCGCGGGAAAGAGAGACAGAGTATGCTTTTGACAGACAGACAGACAGACAGACAGACAGACAGACAGACAGACAGAGCGTATTGGCTGGATTGATATAGCGAAGGGGATCGCTATCATTCTGGTGATTGTTGGTCATACCGTGGAGTTTGGCGGATTCACACGTAATTTTATTTTTTCTTTTCATATGCCATTATTTTTCATGTTGTCCGGATACACGGCTCGTCTGGCGAAGGATCTGATGGAGTGCAGGAAGCATTTGCGAAAGAATGCACTTCATTTGATCGGCCCATGTCTGTGTATAGGCGTCTTATCGATCCTTGCACAGTGGCTGAAAGGCGGAAATCTTTCGCTCGATGCGCTGTGGCAGATCACTCGTACTACGGCGGATGCGTATTACTGGGCTTCCGGTGTTTCCTTGCCGAAGCATCCGGGGGCAGGTGCTGTCTGGTTTCTTTTTTCTTTATTTTGGGCGAAAACATGCATGGATGTCATCTCGCTTTGTTTTTCCAAAAAAGGAATTGGCATTATCTTTTTGGCTATTGGGATGCTTGGCCTTTTATTGGGATGGCGAGGGAAATGGTTGCCACAAAATGCAGATGTCACGATGGTGGCAGTTCTTTTTGTGTATTTGGGAATGGTTTGGAAAGCGCATGCGGAAATATTTGACAGATATGAGCTAGGTATTTCTTTCGCAGCTTCTTGTATATGGTTATATTGTTTGCGTCTTGGCATCTATATCGAAATGGCAGGGCGAAGCTATCCCTATTTGTCTGTCAGCGTACTTGAGGCTGTATGTGGTACTTTCGTGATCTGCACTCTTTGCAAGGCATTGGAAGAAAATGACCAGATTAAGAATTTGTTGGCATTTATTGGAAGGCATACGCTGCTGATTTTTTCGTTCCACTGCTTGGACTGGGTAGCTGTGGACGTCTGGCTGAATCATCGGATGTGGATCAGAAATATAGTGCGTACGGGTGTGGTACTTGGCTGTTCGCTTTTATTTTATGAAATAAAAAATTCAGCCTGCAAGGTGTTTGAAAGGTATGCCAAAAACTGAGGAGAAAACGAATAATGACTATCATTGTAACCGGCGGAGCCGGATTTATTGGATCGAATTTTATTTTTCATATGTTAAAAGAGCATCCGGAAGACCGGATCGTCTGCTTGGATAAGCTGACGTATGCGGGGAATCTGTCGACGCTGAAGGGCGTGATGAATCTTCCGAATTTCCGCTTCGTAAAGATGGATATCTGCGACAGGGAAGCGATTTATGGGCTCTTTGAAGAGGAGCATCCGGATGTGGTCGTGAATTTCGCGGCGGAGTCGCATGTGGATCGCTCGATTGCGAATCCGGAGATTTTTCTCGAGACGAATATCATCGGCACAGCAGTCCTGATGGATGCGTGCCGGAAGTATGGCATCGAGCGGTATCATCAGGTGTCGACGGATGAGGTGTATGGGGATCTGCCGCTGGATCGGACGGATCTCTTCTTCACGGAGAAGACGCCGCTCCATACGAGCTCGCCGTACAGCAGCTCGAAGGCGAGTGCGGACCTTCTGGCGGGGGCGTATCACCGGACGTATGGGCTGCCGGTGACGATCTCCCGTTGCAGCAATAACTATGGGCCGTATCAGTTTCCCGAGAAGCTGATCCCGCTCATGATCGCGAATGCACTTGCGGATAAGCCGCTCCCTGTCTATGGGGATGGGAAGAATGTGCGTGACTGGCTGTATGTGGAGGATCACTGCAAGGCCATCGATCTCATCCTGCAGCATGGACGCGTGGGCGAGGTGTACAATATCGGCGGGCATAATGAGATGGGAAATATCGATATCGTGAAGCTCATCTGCAAAGCGCTGGGAAAACCGGAGAGCCTCATCACGTATGTGCAGGATCGCAAAGGCCATGACCGCCGCTATGCCATCGATCCGGCGAAGATCCACGGGGAGCTGGGCTGGCTGCCGGAGACGAAATTTGCAGACGGTATCAAAAAGACGATCGAGTGGTATCTGACACATAAGGACTGGTGGGAGGAAATCGTGAGCGGCGAGTATCAGATGTATTATGAAAAAATGTATGGCGGAAAAATGTGATAGAGAAGTCGTAAGACGTGATTCTTTTTTAGGGGCGACTCAGATTGCTGGGACTAGCGGCTGACGCGTCTCCTTTTGGAGAAGGGGATGCCCGCAGGGCAGAGGATAGACTGCCTCGCAGAGGCAGAATCCGGTAGAACTGTAAGCGGTACATGTTGAATGGGCGGTGAAACGCCCCCACCAGAAGGTGTGCATACCGCTGCTGTGAGTTGTGCCCCTGCGGGGCACTCTATCCTGCGCCTTTGGCGCGGCCCTTCTTCAAGGGCCTACGTGGTTGGTGCGGTCTAATATGGGTTTTCAATTCGATATGAGGATTCCTCCAACGCCGATGAGGCGCTCCTTTTCTAAGGGGTTACTCCGTTGTCATGGCATTACTAATGTTTGATTGCTGGAATATGGTCAGTGTAAGAAATAGAGGTTAGTATGAAGGTATTAGTTACAGGCGTGACAGGGCAGCTTGGCTATGATGTGGCATCCGAACTGTCACGCCGTGGTATCGAGCATAAAGGTGTCGGCTCGAAGGACATGGATCTGACGGATGCGAGGCAGGTGGAGGAGGTCATCCACGCCTATCATCCGGATGTGATCATCCACTGCGCGGCATATACCGCGGTGGATAAGGCGGAAGACGAGTCAGATGTATGTATGGCGGTCAATGCGGATGGGACACTGGCTATTGCAAAAGCAGCGAAAGACATCGATGCGAAGATGGTGTACATCAGCACGGACTATGTGTTCGGCGGGGAAGGGGATCTGCCCTTCGCGGTAGATGCGGAAAAATTTCCAGTCAATATGTAATGTATGGGATGACGAAGCTTTTCGGTGAGCAGGCCGTGCAGATGCTCCTCCAGAAGTATTTCATCATTCGTATTTCATGGGTCTTTGGAAAGAATGGGAACAATTTCATCAAGACGATGCTGAGACTTGGCAAGGAACGGAAGGAACTGAATGTGGTCGCTGACCAGTGGGGCTCTCCGACCTACACAGCGGATCTTGCGCCGCTCATCTGTGATATGATCGAGACGGAAAAGTATGGCGTCTATCACGCGACGAATGAAGGCGTCACCTGCTGGGCTGATTTTGCGGCGGTGATTTTCAAGGAAGCGGAAATTTCCTGTGAGGTGCATCCGATCCCGACAGAAGCCTATCCGACCAGAGCCCGGCGGCCGAAAAACAGCCGCCTTAGCAAGAAGAGTCTGGATGCGGCAGGTTTTCATCGCCTGCCGGACTGGCGAGATGCGCTGAAAAGATACCTGATGGAGATCGGCGAGAATTAAAAAGGCGGGCTGTTGGCAGCAATAGTCAGAAGCTCTTTTTAGCATGGAGTCAATGAAAGGACAAGAATACGATGGGTCAGATCAAAGTCACAAAAAATGTGGGAGGCATCGAAGGCCTCTGCATCATAGAGCCGGCTGTTCATGGGGATGCACGGGGCTATTTCATGGAAACGTACAATCAGAAAGATATGGAAGAAGCCGGCTTTCACATCCATTTCGTCCAAGATAACCAGAGCATGAGCACGAAAGGTGTGCTGCGCGGGTTGCATTTTCAGAAGCATTATCCGCAGTGCAAGCTCGTGCGTGCGGTAAAAGGAAGGGTCTTCGATGTGGCCGTCGACCTTCGTGCGGATTCTGTCACCTATGGGAAATGGTATGGCGTCGAGCTGACAGAAGAAAATAAGAAACAATTCCTCATCCCGGAAGGCTTCGCCCACGGTTTCCTGGTACTGTCGGATGTAGCAGAATTCTGCTATAAGGTGAATGATTTCTGGCATCCGAATGATGAGGGTGGCATGGCGTGGAATGCTCCGGATATCGGGATCGAGTGGCCGGAGCTCAAAGGTGAGTACCATGGCTCTCCCGCGGCAGAAGGCTATACTATGGCCGATGGCACGCCGCTTACTCTGTCAGATAAGGATCAGAAGTGGATGGGGCTGAAAGAGACGTTTAAGTTTTGAGATGTTGAGACTAAGAGACGGTAGACATCAGATAGCAGGACGGTCTTTTGCATGGTTGTGATAAGAAACCGGTCATTTTATCATAGGAGAGCAAGACATGTGATAAAATGACCGGTTTTTATCACATGAGGAATGTGATATGATAAAAAGCAGGAGTTTTATCACTGGGATAGGAGGTGCGCTATCGCTATGGAATATATGCCGTTATGGAAAATTTACTATGTTTCGCCGGATACGTATGAGCAAGTCTATGCAGAGCGCTTTTATGCCTGCACGACAAAGCATTTTCCGATATCTGTCAAAGAGATCAATCGAAAACAGGCGTATCCTTCTTTCCTTTGCTATAATGAGGAGATCTCACTGCTTATACAGACTATGTACCAGAAGTATATTCAGTTCATGAAGTTACTCGCGGAATGTCCTCCTGTGATGCTTCGGCAGTATGCTGTTTCTTGCCTAATCGAAGAGGTACAGGCCACCAATGAGATCGAGGGTGTCAGAAGTACCCGCAAACAGATCAAAGATATCCTCCAAAATATTCCGGTCTCTGCTGCGTATCGGCATTTGGCAAGCTTGGTAGATCAGTATCTTCGGATTTTGAATCATGAGGGGGCTTCTTTCTCTACTTGTCGTGATGTTCGCGATTTCTATGATTCATTTGCTTTGGCAGAGGTGGTACAGGAGAATCCAGCGCATGCACCGGATGGGATCATTTTCAGAAAAGCTCCTGTGGAAATTACCAGTCAGACAAATCGGGTAAGGCATGAGGGACTTATGCCGGAGCAGGCGATCATAGAGGCGATGGATCAGGCGTTGTCTATTCTTCAGGCGGCAGAAATTCCGCTTTTGGTCAGGCTGGCGGCTTTTCACTATTTCTTTGAATACATACATCCGTTTTATGATGGAAATGGCCGCACGGGACGATTTATTGTGTCGTATTATCTGTCACGGGAATTTAGTCCGTATATTGCATTGCAGCTATCTGTGGAGATCAATAAACGAAAAAATGCATATTACAAAATGTTTGAGGAGACGAACAGTCAGTGGAATCGAGGCGATTTGACGCCATTTATCCTGAAATTTATGGAGTTCATATCGCTGGCATTTGATGATACGATTTCCGTACTTTCACGGAAAAAGGAGCAGTTGAAACGCTTTGCTGCGCAGCTGAATAAAAAGGCGGCAGGGCAGGATGAGTTGACGAAAACGATCTATTATCTGCTGCTGCAGGCTTCTTTGTTCTCTGGTATTGGAATCACGATGGATCAGCTGATGGAGGCTACGCATAAGACTCGTGTTACGATCAAAAGCCGGCTGAGTAAAATACCGCAATCCCATTATTTGGTGGATAAAAATGAGAAGCCATTTCATTATCGTCTGAATATGAAGATGCTGCGGGGAAGCAAAGAATGATTTACTCAAGCTTTGAGATGGCCGGAAAGTTTGAAGTCTAATGTCTCTCCGTCTCATAGTCTCCAACCTTCCCCTTGACAAACGCAAAAAAGAAGTCTATAGTATGACCATACATGTGAGGATAGAGACATGATGGATCCTTGGTACACGCAAAGAGAGTCTGCGGCTGGTGGGAGCAGATGGTGGGGGGATCGATTACCGCTTTGGAGCAGGAGGATCGAAATCTTCCCGGGTGGCCTCGTTACCAGGCCGACAAGTGGAGCTTTAGCTCTGATTTGGGTGGAACCACGGAATACAACTTTCGTCCCTTAGGGATGGAAGTTTTTTTATTGCTTTCATGTTGCTTTCTGCGAAGCGGCTGAAATGGCAGAGCTAAGCAGAAAGCAGCAAAAATGGAAGCCACTGTCCCCAAGCAGTGAATGTCTGTTTTTAGAAAGGAAGATACTATGATTACGATTCGTCTGAAAGACGGAAAAGAGAAAGAGTTCGAGAGCGCGGTATCTCTGGCGGATGCAGCGAAGGCGATCTCCAACAGCCTTGGCAAGAATGCGCTGGTGGCGAAGGTGAATGGCGAGCTGACGGATCTGCGCGATCCGATCGTGGATGGTGCGGAAGTGGAATTCTTCACGAAGGAAGATCCGGAAGGTCTTTTCACGCTGCGTCATACCGCGTCCCATGTGATGGCGCAGGCGATCCAGCACCTGTTCCCTGGCGTGAAGTTTGCTATCGGACCGGCGATCGATGATGGCTTCTACTATGATCTGGACTCTGATCATGTTTTCAGTCAGGAGGATTTCGCAGTGATCGAGAAGGAGATGTCGAAGATCGCGAAGGAAAATATCCCGCTGGTGAAGAAGGTGCTGCCGCGCGATGAAGCGCTCCAGTATTTCAAGGATAAAGGCCAGGACTACAAGGTCATGCTGATCGAAGATCTGCCGGAGGAGGAAACGATCTCTCTCTATGAACAGGGGGACTTCACGGATCTCTGCGCGGGCCCGCATCTGAAGTCCACAGGTAAGGTGAAGACATTCAAGCTGATGACGGTCGCTGGCGCTTACTGGCGTGGTGACTCCAAGAATAAGATGCTGCAGCGTATCTATGCGACGGCATTCTTCAGCAAGGAAGATCTCGACCACTATCTCTTCGTCCGTGCGGAAGCAGAGAAGCGTGACCACAGAAAGCTCGGCAGGCAGCTCGATCTGTTCTCCTTCCATGAAGAGGGCCCCGGCTTCCCGTTCTTCCATCCGAAGGGCATGATCCTCAGAAATAAACTGATGGACTATGAACGTGAGCTCTTCAAGGAATTCGGCTATGTGGAGATCATGACGCCGGTCATCCTGTCGAAGAAGCTGTGGCTGCAGTCTGGTCACTGGGATCATTACAACGAAAATATGTACTTCACCCAGATCGATGACGAAGACTATGCGATCAAACCGATGAACTGCCCCGGCGGAATCCTTTTCTTCAAGACGCAGCAGCGTTCTTACAGAGATCTTCCGATGCGTGTCGGTGAATTCGGCCTTGTTCATCGTCATGAGCTGAAGGGCGCGCTCCACGGTCTTTTCCGTGTACGCTGCTTCACGCAGGATGATGCGCACATTTTCATGACGCAGGAACAGATGAAGGATGAAGTCATCAAGTGTATGGCGATGTATCAGAAGATGTATGGTGTCTTTGGTCTGGAATACCATGTCGAACTCTCTACCCGTCCGGAAAACTCCATGGGCAGCGATGAGCTGTGGGAGATCTCCACGAATGCGCTCCGCGAAGCGATCGAGACGGCGGGTGTACCGTACCAGATCAATGAAGGTGACGGTGCTTTCTATGGACCGAAGCTCGATTTCCATGTACAGGACTCTCTCGGACGTACATGGCAGTGCGGCACCATCCAGATGGATATGCAGCTGCCGGAACGCTTCGATGTGAACTATATCGGTGAAGATGGGGAAAAGCACAGAGCAGTCATGCTGCACCGTGCGGGCTACGGCTCTCTGGAACGTTTCATTGGTATCCTGATCGAACACTATGCAGGGGCTTTCCCGACCTGGATCGCTCCGGTACAGGCGAAGATCATCCCTGTCACGGACAAGAATCTGGAATATGCGAAGTCTGTCGCAGCGGCTATGTCCGAGTCTGATATCCGTGTCGAAGTGGAAGAGGCCAATGAAACACTGGGCTACAAGATCCGCAAGGCACAGATGGAGAAGGTACCGTACATGATCATCGTGGGCGATCAGGAAATGAAGGGTCACACCATTTCTGTCAGAAGCAGAAAGAATGGCGACCTGGGGTCCCAGTCTCTCCCGATGTTCGTTGCAAACCTGATCCTCGAGATCAAAGAACGGGAAAACTGAGATGGCTTACAAAGAATACCAGAGTGCTGATATCGCACGGGCCGCGCTCCGCATGTCTTTGACTGAGACGCGGGCAGATGAGAATGCGCTGAAGGAAAGGCTGGCGAAGGATGGCATCCGCGCTGTCGCTGTGAACTTTGGCGGGAAATTTCTGGATATCCTTCCGAAGATCTTCGAGTCGGCCATCGTGGCTGCCCAAAGACAGAAGGTCATCTCTGATACTCATGTGGGGGATGGCTCTGTGGTCGGAGCCATGGAGTCTGCCATCGAGCAGGTGAAGCCGATGGCGATCGGCATGAATGTCGGCGGCAAGATCGGTATCGCCCGCTGGAATGAGCATCTCTGCGTCGCGATCTTTGTCGGCGTGGGTGTGCTTCATTTCAATGAGGTCACGGTGGGCATGGCGCATCGTGTCCTTCGGAATGATCTGCCTGATTGAGAAAATCATAAGGGGCAGGGAGTGACTATCTCATACCTCTCCTGCATAAGAAAAGAGCCGGGGCTTTTGCCTCCGGCTCTTTTTTGATGGGAGAAAGAGGGAGGCATTTTTTCTTGACAGAAAAAGCCGGAGACGGTACATTGAATGAAATTCGATGGTTCGTTTGAGTGACAGGATGCGTGGAGGCTTTATGAAAGAAAAAATCAGTCTGATTCAAATGGATGTAGAGTTGGGACAGGTGGAAAGAAATTATGAAAAAGCCGTGCAGCTGATGGAGCTTGCGCTCGAAGACAAGCCGGACATTCTTGTCCTGCCGGAAACGTTAAACACCGGTTTCTTTCCGTCGCCGGACAGTGCACTCTATGCCGCTTCTGATGCAGATGGCGTGCAGACGAAAAAGGTGTTCGGAGCCTTTGCCAAGGAGCATGGCGTCAATATCGTGGCGGGCTCGGTCAGCGTTTTGGAAAACGGATGCGTTTTCAATCGAAGCTATATCTTTGATCGCAAGGGCGAGGTCGTTGCCTCTTATGATAAGATCCACGGCTTCAGCCCGATGGGAGAAACGAAGTCGTATACCGGCGGCTCTTCCACTGTCCACTTTACGCTGGACGGGATCGCCTGCTCGATGGCGATCTGCTACGACGTACGCTTTTGTGAGCTGATCCGGACAGAAGCATTGCAGGGGGTGGATCTGTTTTTCCTTCCTGCCGCCTGGCCGCTCGTAAGGAAGGAGCACTGGATCACGCTTTCTAATGCCAGAGCGATCGAGAATCAGATGTTTTTCTGTGCAGTGAATGAATGCGGCCGTGCCGGCAGCACGCAGTACGGCGGAAACTCAATGCTCCTCTCGCCTCTTGGGGAAGAATTGCTCCATCTGGGTGAAAAGGAGCAGGTGGCCACGGCGGAGATCGATACGGATGTGCTGCAGGGCATCCGAGAGAGCATCAATGTGTTTCGTGACAGAAGACCGGAATTGTATCATCTGTAGAAAATAGGGGAAAGGCGTTTCGCCCTTTGATTGCGTGTGAACGAGGTTCAGCGGGTTCAAGAGGTTCAGGGGGGGGCGGCGCATAAAAATCAGAAGCGCCGCGGAGTGTCGATCATGGCGATGCCCGAAGGTTTCTTGAAGAGCCGGTTTCCCGTTTGAGGCTTCCAAACATTGACCGCTTTGACCGCGAATGACAAAGATTTCTCGCTTGCACTCGAAATGACGGTACGAGAGGGTTCGCGGTCCCCAGCCACCCCTATCGCCCAAGAAAACCGTTTTGCAAAAAGTGCTTGACAAAAGTACCATGGATGGATATACTAATATGCGTAACTTACGTGCGGCCCGGTGGTGTAGTGGTCTAACATGCCGCCCTGTCACGGCGGAGATCGTCAGTTCAAATCTGATCCGGGTCGCCAGCGCGGAAGTAGCTCAGTGGTAGAGCACAACCTTGCCAAGGTTGGGGTCGCGGGTTCGAGTCCCGTTTTCCGCTCCATATGGCGGCATAGCCAAGCGGTAAGGCAGAGGTCTGCAAAACCTTTATCCCCAGTTCGATTCTGGGTGCCGCCTCCATATTACAATCTATTACATTCATATAGACCTGCCGGGGTGGCGGAACTGGCAGACGCAAGGGACTTAAAATCCCTCGGATCGTGAGATTCGTACCGGTTCGATTCCGGTCCTCGGCACCAATTTGAATGATGAGCCGGAGCGTGATGCTCCGGCTTTTTGTTGTTTGAAAATGGGCGTGCGGTGGGAAGTGGTCAGGCATCGGGAAGCTGATGGCGCTGAGTCCCGGGCTGCCCAATGAATTGAGGAAAACTATGGCAAAGAAAGAAAAGAAAACGAATGTCATGCGCATTCTGGATAAAGAGAAGATCTCCTACGAGACGAAGTCCTATGATTACGATGAGGACAATCTCTCGGGCGTGCATGCGGCGGCAGAGCTCGGCTATGATCCGGACATGGTTTTCAAGACCATCGTCACGCATGGCGACAAGACGGGCCCTGTGGTCTTCTGTCTGCCTTCGGAGAAGGAGATCGATCTCAAAGCGGCGGCGCGTGTGAGCGGGAACAAGAGCGTAGAGATGATCCATGTGAAGGAGCTTCCCGGTCTCACTGGGTATCTGCGCGGCGGCTGCTCGCCGATTGGGATGAAGAAGGCTTTCCCGACCTTCATCGATGAGAGCTGCCATCACCATGCGGCGATCAGCATCAGCGCGGGCCAGCGCGGCCGTCAGGTGGTGCTCTCGCCGGATGATTTGATCTCACTCATCGGTGCGAAGACGGCGGATCTGACGGCGAAGTAGAGAGGCGGAAGCCGGGGTGCCTCATGATGCTGCGTGCGGACTTTTCTCTATAAGAGGCATGAAGGTGGCGGCTTCGCCGCCTTATCAATAGGGCGATGCCCGAAGGTTTCCTGCATAGCAGGTTTTCTGCTTCGGATCTCCAAACATCGACCGCGTGGCTGCGGATGACAAAGATCTCTCATTGACGCTTGAAATGACGATATGAGAGAGTCACTAGTCACAAGTCACTCTCCTCCTCATCCCTGCTTTCAAACGCCTCATCTTTCGTGAATATCGCATATTAGGGAAACGCTGATTCAATCTGACAACGATTTAATCAGTGTTTCCATAGAAAACTGCGCGGCGCTTCTGACTTGATGCACCGCACCAACCCCTTTGAACCTCTTGCACCCATAGAACCTGCTGAACCTCTTTGGTATGCCATCAAAGGGCAGCATGTCCCGTGGACGAACCTGATCCCGATGACCGGATACCATTTCCGGACATCGGGATTTTTTATTTTTCATGCTGCGTATGTTATAATAAAGTAATATTTTGGATACGTGTGAGTTGTTATATAAAGGAAATATATTATGATGGAAAAGAAGTACTTCACCCTGACCTATGGCTGCCAAATGAATGAATCGGACACGGAGCGCATCAATGGACAGCTGGAGGAGCTGGGATATGCGCCGGCAGAGACGATGGAAGAGGCAGATATTATCATCATGAATACCTGCAGCATCCGTCAGAATGCGGAGGAGAAGGTCTATGGCAAGATCGGGGAGATCAAGAAGCTGAAGGATAAAAATCCGCATCTGCTTCTGGGGATCGCCGGCTGCATGGCGCAGGAGAATAAGGGCAAGCTCATCGAGCGTATGCCGATCATTGATTTCGTCATCGGGCCGTACCATATCCATGACCTGAAGGAGATCGTTTCGAAGGAGGATGCGCGCGGCGGCCGTGTGGTGAAGACGGAGAGGAATCCGCACAGTGTGAGTGACTACAGCGAGCTTCGTGCGGTACGTAAGTCTCACGTCTTTGCATGGATCCCGATCATGCAGGGGTGCAACAAGTTCTGCACGTACTGCATCGTGCCGTATGTACGCGGCCGTGAGCTGTCCCGCAGCGTGGAGGATATCTCGCGCGAGATAGAGGGGCTCGCGAAGGAAGGCTATAAGGAAGTGACGCTCCTCGGGCAGAATGTGAATTCGTATGGTCTTGATTTCAGAAACGGGACGGACTTCGGGACGCTGATCCGCGCGATCGACAAGGTGGATGGCATCGAGCGAGTGCGCTATATGACGTCGCATCCGAGAGATATGACTTTCGATATGGTGGATGCGATGGCGGATTCGCCGAAGGTGGCGCGTCATATGCATCTGCCTGTGCAGCATGGCTCGAATGAAATGCTGAAGAAGATGAATCGCGGATATACGATCGAGCATTTCAAGGAGCTTGTTTCCTACGTCCGTGAAAAGATGCCGAACATCGTGCTGACGACCGATCTCATCACCGGGTTCCCGGGAGAAACGGAAGAGATGCATCAGGAGACGCTCGCGCTTTTGAAAGAGGTGCGTTTCGATTCGGCATATACATTCATTTATTCGCCGAGAAATGGCACGCCGGCAGCACGCATGACGGATCAGATCGATGAGGAGACGAAGCACCGCCGCCTGCAGGAGCTGATGGATGTGGAGAATGAGGTGAGTCTTTCTCTGAATCAGGCGATGGAGGGTAAGACCTATCCCATCATCGTCGAAGGCCCGTCGAAGCAGGAGAATGTCTGGTATGGACGAACCTCGGGCAATAAGATGATCCTTTTCCCGTATCAGGAAGGCGTCAAGGTCGGTGATACGCTCGAAGCGAAAGTCAAGGTCGGACAGACGTGGGTGCTAAAAGGGAAATTGGTGTAGTTTCGAGTTTTCTTTGAACGCCTATCTACATAGTGAGGAGTTAGGAGTGAGAAGTGAGGAGTGGCGGAAGGGGCGCACAGTTCATATAGCGCCCCAATCCCCCTTTTTTATTATTGTGCGCGTTGCGTAGTATAAAACTTGGCGGCGCTTTATTATTATTATTGTTTTGCGCCGCACCTTCACTCCTCACTCCTCATTCCTCACTCCTAACTTGGAGATATATGCCTTTTGCCTAAATTAGAATGACCAGAAAGAAGGAACAAGAAAATGGCCAAAACGCCCTTGATGGCACAGTATAAGGAAGTCAAAGAGAAATACCGGGACTGTCTGCTTTTTTACCGTCTGGGCGATTTCTATGAGCTTTTCTATGACGATGCACTGACGGCGTCGCATGAGCTGGAGCTGACGCTGACGGGGAAGTCGGCAGGGCAGGATGGCCGCGTACCGATGTGCGGGGTGCCTTTCCATGCGGCAGAGCTCTATATTTATCGGCTGATCCAGAAGGGGTACAAGGTGGCGATCTGCGAGCAGCTGGAAGACCCGAAGAAGGCGAAGGGGCTGGTCAAGCGGGATGTCATCCGTGTCATCACGCCGGGGACGATCCTTTTTGAAAATTCCATCGCAGATAAGTCGAACAATTATCTCATTTACCTCTTAGAGGCGGACAAAGAGATCGCCGCTGTGCTCGCCGATGTCTCGACGGGCGAGTGCTGGTGGGGGACTTGGGACAAGAAGAAGGAGCAGGATGCCTTCTTCGACCTTCTGTCGGTATATAGTCCCGCAGAAGCGGTGTGTCTCGTGTCGGATGATTTCTATGAGAAGCTCTCCCGCTTCGCCGCGGCGCGCCTCGGGGCCTGTCTACTGACGCGAAGGGATGATGAGGACGAGAGTGCGATCCCACCGGCGGCAGCATCGATAGAGAATCGCCATGTGCAGAAGGCCTTCGCCCTTCTTTCCGGATACCTCAAGGAGGTCATGCGCTCGGAGGCGGCAGATTTCCATGATCCGCGGCCGATCCGTGAGGATCATACGCTGACGCTCACCGAGGAGTGCCTTAGAAATCTGGAGATCACGCGGAATATGCGTGACGGCGGGCGGCGCGGCACGCTCCTCGAGCTTCTCGACTATACGCATACAGCGATGGGGGCGCGCCTCTTGAAGCGTTCTCTGGAGCGGCCGCTGACGGATGTGAACCGCATCATACTGCGCCAGTCGGCGATCGAGGAGCTGACACAGCACATGACGGAGCTTTCACGTCTGGAAGAGATGCTTTCCGGCGTCTTTGACTTCGAGCGTATTCTTTCTCGCATCGAGGCGAATTCGACTTCGCCCAAAGACCTGCTCTCTCTCAAAGCGACGCTTCGCGTGGTGCCGCAGGTGAAGCAGCTCCTCTCCGGCGCAGGCTCGGTGCTTTTGAAGAAGCTGAACAGCCAGCTCTCGACGCATGGCCCTGTCTTTGACCTTCTGGACCGCGCGATGAATGAGAACGGGACGGGCAACATCAAGGACGGCAAGTACATCCGCGAAGGCTTCTCCGCCGAGCTGGATGAAGTGCGCTCGCTGTCGGAGAACAGCCAGAAGTACATCCAAGAGCTGGAAGAGAAGGAAAAGGAAAAGACGGGCATCAAGCTCAAGATCGGCTTCAATAATGTATTCGGATACTATTTTGAGATCTCCAATGCGAATAAAATCCCTGTCCCTGCGTACTATGTAAGAAAGCAGACGCTCGTGAATGCGGAGCGATACATCACGCCGGAATTGAAGGAATTCGAGACGAAGGCGCTCTCTGCCAAAGAAAAGACAGAGCAGCTGGAGCTTAAGATCTATCAGGCGGTGAAGGCAGAAATCCGCCCGGAGATCCCTGATATGCAGAAGACGGCGCGCGCGCTCGCAGCGGTGGACTGCCTCGCAAGCTTAGCGCGGGCAGCGATCAAGGACCGCTACATCCGTCCGTCGATCATCAGCGCGAAGGATGGGTATATTTCCATCAAAGACGGCCGTCATCCGATGGTCGAGCATGCCTTGAAGAGAGACATGTTCGTCCCGAATGATACGGAGCTGAATCATCGGAATCAGGAGATCCTGGTCATCACGGGGCCGAATATGGCCGGCAAGTCGACCTACATGCGTCAGGTCGCTGTCCTCACCATCATGGCGCAGGTGGGCTCTTTCATTCCTGCAAGGAGCGCGGTCTTCGCGCCGGTCGATCGCATTTTTACGCGCGTCGGCGCGACGGATGACATTTCTACGGGGCAGAGTACCTTCATGGTGGAAATGCAGGAGGTATCCTACATTCTTAGGCATGCGACGAAGAACAGTCTTATCATTCTGGATGAGATCGGACGCGGCACGAGTACCTATGATGGCATGAGCATCGCGAAGGCGGTCGTGGAGTATATCGATCAGAAGATCCACGGCTATACGCTCTTTGCGACGCACTACCATGAGCTTTCCGATATGGCAGAGACAAGCCCGCGGATCAAAAATTACACGGTATCCGTCAAGGAACGGGGGAAGGATATCACCTTCCTGCGCCGTATCGTGCCGGGCTCGGCGGATCGGAGCTATGGGATCCATGTCGCACGCCTCGCGGGGCTTCCCGAGTCGCTTCTTGCCAGAGCCGATGAGATACTTCTGGGGCTTGAGAAGGAGGATGGGGAGAGCCGTCCCGTTCCGGAGAAGCCGCAGGCAGCCGCTGGCGCGATGGATCTTTTCAGCTCGCCCATCATTGACGAGCTGGCGCATCTGGATGTCATGAGCAAGACACCGATCGAAGCGATGGAGATCTTATTCCGGCTGAGCCGTGAAGCGAAGGAGGGACGCTGATGGCATTGATCCATGTACTCGATGAAGTGACGGCGAATCAGATCGCCGCCGGTGAAGTGGTGGAGCGTCCGGTGAACGCCGTCAAGGAAATGGTAGAAAATGCCGTGGATGCCGGCGCGAGCGATATAGAGGTGGAGATCGCGGACGGCGGACTCACCTACATCCGCGTCACGGACAATGGCAGCGGCATGTCGGCAGAAGATGCGAAGCTCTCCATTGTGCGTCATGCGACGAGCAAGATCTCAACGGTGGATAACATCTATCACATCGCCTCGCTGGGCTTCCGCGGAGAGGCACTGGCGAGCATTTCTGCCGTCTCCCGCACGGCCATCACGACCCGGCGTCAAGAAGACGTGGAGGGCACGATCGTCGAAGTCGAGGGCGGGACCGTCAGCGAAGTGAAGCCGACCGGCGCGCCGGGTGGCACGACGATCGAGGTGCGCGATCTCTTCTATAATGTGCCGGCCCGGAAGAAATTCCTGAAATCCGAACGGACCGAGGCCAGCCGCATCAATACGATGATGGGGAAGCTCGCACTCGCGAATCCGGATATTTCCTTCCGCCTCATCAATAATGGACGCACCGTCATCGAGACACCGGGGAACGGCCGTCTCCTCGATGTCGTGTCCGCGCTCTACGGCACGAAGACCGCTGGCGAGATGCTCGAAGTCTCGGGTGAAAACGAAAAAGGCATCCTTTCGGGGCTCATTTCCAAGCCTTCGCTTTTGAAGAGCAGCCGCCAACACCAGACGATCATCATCAACCGCCGCGTCGTCGAGAGCAGCGCGGTGTCGAAAGCCGTCGACAATGCCTATCACTCGCTGCTCCCTAAGAATGGATACCCGCTCCTTGTCCTCGCCTTCACTGTCGCTCCTGAGTCGATCGATGTGAATGTGCATCCGCAGAAGCGAGAGATCAAATTCTCTGATGAGCAGAGCATCTTCCGCCTCGTCTATCACAGCGTCCTTCAGTCGCTGACGACCAAGGATACGCCGGATGAGATCGCACGCGAAATGATCAAAGACCCGGGGCATCAGGTGGCAAAGGAGAGCGACTTTGACCTGACGTCTGTCAAGGTCGAAGAAGCACGCTCCGTGGGGCCTGACATCGGGCTCACGGAAAAAGAAAAGGATCCCGCGCGCTGGGGAGAGCCGGGCGCAGCCTATGCAGCAGAAGAACGGCGCCCGATGCCCGCTTGGCATCCGCAGGGAAAGCCGGCAGGAGAAAGGCGGGAGATCCCCTTCGAGCCCTCGATTTCCAAAGAGAAACTTTTCTCGAAGGAGTCCGTCTTCCCGGGCGTAACGCACGAAGAAAAAGAAGCACTCACGCCCGAGGTGCTTTTCGATGCGCCAAAGGCCGAAGAGCCGATCATCCCTTTGGGGCAGGTCGCCAAGTGCTTCATCCTCTGCCAGCGGGGGATGGATCTCTTCATCATCGATCAGCACGCGGCACATGAGCGCGTCCGCTATGACCGTCTGGCGGCGCGCGCAGAGGGCATCCCCGTACAGGATATTCTGGTGCCTTATCTCCTCCATGTCGACCCAGAGGATCTCGCGCTCTTGGAAGAGCATGAGGAGGAGCTTGTGCGGCTTGGCATCGCCTTTGAGCAGGCAGGCCCGGACGTCATCCGCATCACGGGAAGTCCGGAGGATCTTTCGGAAGCGGACATGGACCGTGTGATGAAGGACATCACGCGCGCTTTCCATGAGAAGGACGTGCCTTCGCCGGAGACGATGCGTCATCGCATGATGGCGTATGCCGCCTGCCGCGGTGCGATCAAGCGCGGAGATCCCTTGAACATCCGGCAGATGAAAGAGCTCATCGTCGACCTCTTCCACACGAGCCGCCCCTTCGTCTGCCCGCATGGCCGCCCGACCATCGTGAAATTCACCCCCGAAGAGCTGGGAAGGCTCTTCAAACGCCCATGAGGACGGGCGTCACGACCATCCGCCATGCGGACTCCTCCATCATCAAAGAGGCGCAAAAGCGCTCGTCAGCACTGGGATTTCCCTATATCCCGCGCGGCGATACACTGGAAGAGATGACGGAGGAGTCGGGGCTTTCCGGCTTTCTCATTTACGGGAAACAGCTCCCGCTTTACTGGTCTGACGGTGAGGAGTACCGCTTCCACATGGGGACGGCGGTGCTAAGGACCACGCAGCTTCGAAAAGGAAATCCTGACCGTCTCTGCGCTCTTCTTCCTGCGGACGGGCCCTGTGATGTGCTCGACTGCACCTTCGGGCAGGCAGGGGACTCGAGCACGATGTCATGGTTTTTGACGGGCAGAGGGCGTGTGACCGCGCTCGAGAAAAGCCCCATCCTCTATGAGGTGGGGCGCGCCGGCATCGCAGGCTACGAGGATAAAGACGAGAGCCTCACCGATGCCGTCCGGCGGATCCACCTGATCCATGCCGACTATAGAGAGTATCTGGCAGGCTGCAGGGATGACGCCTACGATGTCATCTATTTCGACCCCATGTTCCGCCATCCGGTGAAGCGCAGAGAAAATGATATGGAAGGCTTCCGGGCGGCAGCGGCGTATGACAGCCTGACGGCGGAAATCTTACGAGAAGCTCTCCGCGTCTGCCGGAGGAAGGTCATCGTGAAGGAGCGGCCCTTCGCAGGCATTTTCAGAAATCCGATCTTCACGAACGTCTTCATGAAAAGAGGGCAGTCGACCGCGTATGGGGTAATAGAGAAGCGGTGACTGGTGACTGGTAGCTAGGGATTAGTGGCTGGGGATTAGGTTTGCGATACGAGAAAACTGCTAGTTTCAAACCTTCGCGGCGCTTCTAGTTTTTATGCGCCGCACCAGCACTCCTCACTCCTAACTGGCGAGCAAAGCTTTCATCCACAAACAAGGGGCGATACGCCCCATGGGTTAAACCCGAACCCCGAAGTTTGAAAGCAGAGATGAGGGATTAGACTAAAAGATTAGGAGACATTAGACATAAGAAGTCAGACATCTGACATTTGATATCTGACTTCTAAAGTCTCCAAGTCTTGGGCATTGCCCCATACATATTCGCGGCGAAGCCGCCACCACCATCCCTAATCCCTAGTCACCAGTCACTAGTCCCTAGTTACTATTTCACCACGAAAGGAGCTCCACCATGCCTAAAGAAAAACTCATCACCATCCTTGGCCCGACGGCTTCAGGAAAGACGGCGCTCGGCGTGTATCTCGCGAAAGCGCTGGGCTCCGTCGTGATCTCCGGAGATGCCTTTCAGGTGTACCGCCGCATGGATATTGGGACAGCGAAGGTGACGAAAGAAGAAGCAGAGGGCGTGCCCCATTTCCTCGTGGACTGCCTGGAGCCGACGGAAAGCTACTCGGCCGCGGATTTTCAGGGAAAAGCGAAGGCTATCATCCATGAAGAAAATGAGAAGGGCCGCATCCCGATCGTCGTCGGTGGGACGGGGCTCTACATCCAGTCGCTCTTGGAAGGCTACGAATTTCTTCCCAAGGTCGGGGGAAGGAGCCGCTGGGAGCATCTCCTTGCCGAAGAGGGGAAGGAAGCGCTCATCGAAGAGCTTCAAAAGCGGGGCGCAGACGTGCCGATCGACCCGCAGCGCATGGTGAGAAAGCTCGAGCTTCTCTCTTCCGGAAACAAGGATAGAGAGGCGGGCAAAGCCCACACGCTCATCTATGACGGTCCGGTTTTGGGAATTTCTATGGACAGGGCGATATTATATGATAAAATAAATAAGCGGGTCCACCAGATGATGGAAGCAGGACTCTTAGAGGAAGTCAGGTCACTTTTGGAAACGGGCGTCCCGGAAGCTTGCCAAGCCATGAAGGGCATCGGCTATCGCGAGATGATCCCTGTGGTTCGCGGCGAGCGCACGCTGGAAGAAGCTGAGGAGCTGATCCAGAAGAATACCCGTCACTTCGCCAAAAGACAGCTGACCTGGTACAGACGAATGCCATATATTCACTGGGTGGAAAAAACACCATCAGACGGAGACATATGGTACAGGGAAATCTTAGCCTATGTCATTTCACAAGTTAGAGGAGAATCACAAGATGGAAGGTAAAATGAATCTGCAGGACACATTTTTGAATGAAGCAAGAAAGGAAAACGTGCCAGTCAGCATCTTCCTGATGAATGGTGTCCAGCTCAAGGGCAAAGTGAAGTCCTTCGACAGCTTTACCGTGCTTTTGGTCAGCGAAAACCGCTCTCAGCTGATCTACAAGCACGCTATATCTACAATTCAGAGGATCTAAACGATAACAATGGATAAAAAACTGAAACAGATCAAAAACGAGGCGCTCGAACTTTGTGCGCCTGTTTTTCATGAGATGGAAGAAATTTCCCTCTACAACACGCAGAAAGTCCTCGAGGCTTTCCGTAAGCATCACCTCTCTGCCTATCATTTCGCACCGTCCTACGGCTATGGCTATGATGATCCCGGCCGCGGCAAGCTCGAAGAAATCTGGTGCGACGTTTTCAAATGTGAGGCCGCTCTCGTCCGCCCGCAGTTCGTCTCCGGCACCCATGCCTTAGGCACTGTCCTTCTCGCCCTCCTAGAACCTGGCGATACCATGCTCTCCGCCGTCGGCACTCCCTATGACACCATGCAGAGCGTCATCGGCATTTCCGGCAACGCTCCGGGAAATCTGAAGTCCCGCGGCGTCCACTACAAGGAAGTGCCGCTCAAAGGCGACACCTATGATCTGGAAGGCATCGCAGCCATGGTCGATGAGCACACCAAGCTCGTAGAGATCCAGCGTTCGCGCGGTTACAGCCTCAGAAACTCCCTCTTCCCGGAAGATACCAAGAAGATCATTGACGTCGTCAAAGCAAAGAACCCGAAGACCATTTGCTTCGTGGATAACTGCTACGGCGAATTTACAAACAAAGAGGAACCGATCGAGCTTGGTGCAGACATCACCGCCGGCTCCCTTATCAAGAATGCCGGCGGCGGATTTGCACCGACCGGTGCCTACATCTGCGGCAGAAAAGACCTCGTCGAGCGTTGCGCGCACCAGCTCACTGTCCCCGGTCTTGGGGACGAGATGGGCTCCTACGCAGCTTCCTATCGTCCGTTCTTTGAAGGCCTCTTCCTTGCGCCGCACATGACCCGTCAGGCTGTGATGGCGGCAGAATTCTGCGCCGCTGTTTTCCAAAAGCTCGGCTTTGCCGTGACGCCGGAGCCGGGACATCTCCGCACGGATCTCATCACGACGGTCGCTTTGAACAGCGAAGAAAACATGTGCCGATTCGCCGAAGCCATCCAGAGCTGGTCGCCTGTCGACTCCGATGCGACCCCGGTGCCGGGTCCGATGCCTGGCTACGTTGATCCCATCCTCATGGCAGCCGGTACCTTCGTACAGGGTTCCACAATCGAAATGTCTGCTGACGGTCCTGTCCGTCCGCCTTATATCATGTACTTCCAGGGCGCACTTACTTTCGAACACGCTGTCCTCGCCGTCATGGGCGCTGCAGAGAAGATCATGGGGAAATAGTGACTAGTGACTAGTAGCTAGGGATTAGGACGATACGGGATGACCGTAGCCGCCATATATCTTTCATAACATAACAAAAGCGCGCTTCCGATGATTCGGGGCGCGCTTTTTGAATGGCATATGGCAAGGTGGAGGGAAGAGGCAGGGGATGCTAAGGGGGTCGGTATGAAAAACAGATAAAACGAACAGGCTCTACGATTACCCCTCTTCCCCTGGAAGAGGGGTAGGGGGGATGGATGGCGCAACGCGCCACAAAAATCCGCGAAGCGGATTTTAAAAGGAGAGAGAATCGCTGTACCAACAACCGTGGAGCCAACCTCGCCTCGCTGCGCTCGTCATCCCCCTCTAAAGGAAGGGGCGAGAATGGAGGGCGGGCATCCTGTATCGTCCTGATCTCTAAGGTTTGAAAGCAGGGCTGAGGGATCAGACTGAAAGACCATGAGATATAAAGACAGGGAGACATCAGACAACGGTGTTTTCCATTTTTTTTACTTATGTAAACATGGTACCGCAAATGAAAAAGATTCCTCGACTTCGCTCAGAATGACGATACGAGAGTACCGCTCATCTATCATTTCAGGGCGCATTATATGATGATGCGCCGCACCGCCATTTCTAATGCAAGCGAGGCTTTCAAACGGAATCAAAGGACGAGCCGACTCCTATTCCCTCACCACTAAGCCCTGCCAATCGCACACCTTTTATGTTACAATGGAATGCAAATCACATCCGCAATGGCGGAGAAAAGAGGGACGCAAATGGGAAAACAAATTCTTCTTGTCAATGATCTTCCCGGCTACGGCAAAGTGGCACTGGCGGCGATGATGCCGGTCTTGGCGCACATGGGCCATATCACCTACAATCTGCCGACGGCACTGGTATCGAATACACTGGACTACGGGAAATTTGAAATCCAGGACACCACGCACTTCATGAGGAACACACTCAAGGTTTGGCAGGAGCTAGGCTTTACTTTTGATGCGATCTCCACAGGTTTCATCGTCTCTCACGAGCAGGCGGATCTGATTTCCTCCTACTGCTGCGAGAAGAGGAAAACAGGGACGAAGATCTTCGTCGATCCCATCATGGGAGACGAGGGGCATCTCTACAACGGCCTCACCGAAGACACCGTGAAGGAAATGCGGGAGCTTGTGAGAAATGCGGACTACATGGTGCCAAACTATACGGAAGCCGCCCTCATCGCAGGCGCAGCGTACAAGGCAGAAGGCCTCACGTGGGAAGAGGCGAAAGCACTCTTGAACAAGCTCCATGCCATGAGCCAAGGCTCGGTCATCATCACCAGTGCGAAGGTCGATGGAGAAGACGCTGTCGCGGGCTATGATGCCGCGCGCGACGAATATTTCCTCCGCACTTTCACCATGGTGCCGATCCGCTTCCCGGGGACGGGCGATATTTTCTCCTCTATCTTCATGGGAGAGATCCTGAATGGCGAGCTGCTCATCCGCTCTGTCGAGAAAGCGATGGGCGCAGTGAAGCTCCTCATCATGAAAAACAAGGACAGCCAGGACACCTTCAAAGGGATTGCCATTGAAAATTCGCTGGAGGTGCTGGACTGATGCCAAGAAGACCGAAGATTCGCATCACGCTCATCGATCGCAAAGGCCCCTGCCCCTGTCACCGCGGTCACCGCGTGGGGGACTCGTGGGATTTCGACAAGGACAGAGGAAATCTCTGCCCCATGGCGATGCATGTCGCCTTCCCCTATGTAGATATCCTTCGCTACGGCGGAGAGATCCCCCAGCGCGGCGTGGAGAAGGGTACGGCCCTCTTCTGCTGCCCGGATGTCGATACGATCAATGTGTTTAAGATAGAGAAATTGAGCGACTAGGAGACAAAGAGACCAGGAGACATTAGACTCTCCCATATCGTCATTTCGAGCGAAGCGAGAAATCTTCCTTGCAGACCGATCAACGAAGGATGTTTGAAAGTAGAAATACGTAGCACCGAGGCGTCGTTTCCGTATTAGTGCCTATGTGATACTGACCGCAGTGTTTCCCTAGAAAGATCCCTCGGCTACGCTCGGGATGACGATACGGGAAAGGGATACTCTCAAAAGCTTGAAAGCAGGGATTAGGAGTGACTAGTGACTAAAATTTCACTTTCGGACATCGCCCTATTTATACTCCGCGGCGTTTCTGATTTTTACGCGCCGCACCTTCCTCCTTTGAACCCATAGAACCCGCTGAACCTCTTTCGCAAACAATCAAGGGGGGGCACGCCCCAGGCTAACCCTGAATCCCGAACCCGATTTCCAACCAAAGGAGCCAACCCTATGAAAGAACAGATGAAATTCGTCCGCAAATTGCCGGAACCGATCGAAGTGCAGCAGGAAATCCCGCTGCGCGCGCCATACAGAAAGCTGAAAGCAGAAAGAGACCAAGTCATCGAAGACATCATGACCGGCAAAGACGACCGACTTCTCCTCATCATCGGCCCCTGCTCGGCAGACAATGAGCCTGCCGTCCTCGACTACTGCACGCGCCTTGCGAAAGTCGCTGACGACGTGAAGGACAAGCTCTTCATCGTGCCCAGAGTCTACACGAATAAGCCGAGAACCATTGGCAAAGGCTATAAAGGCATGCTCCACCAGCCGGACCCTGAGGGAAATGAGAACATGATGGAAGGCATCAAGGCCATCCGCCGCATGCACGTCCACGTCATCGAGGAGATCGGCTTCACCTGCGCTGAAGAGATCCTCTATCCGGAAAACCACCGCTACCTTTCCGACCTTCTCTCCTACGGCGCGATCGGCGCGCGTTCCGTTGAGGACCAGCTCCACCGCATGATCGCAAGCGGCGCCGGTATCCCTGTCGGTATGAAGAACCCGACCTCCGGCGACCTCTCCGTCATGATGAACTCCATCGAAGCCGCGCAGAATGAGCAGGACTTCCTCTTCCACGGCTGGGAAGTCCACACCACAGGAAATCCGCTCGCCCATGCCATCCTCCGCGGCTACGTGAACCACTTCGGTACCAGCATGCCGAACTACCACTACGAGAACCTGAAGAAAGTCCTCGACCTTTATGGCGAAAGAACGCTCTCCAACCCTGCCATCGTCGTCGACTGCAATCATAACAACTCCGGCAAGAAATACATGGAGCAGATCCGCATCGCCAAAGACGTCATGGCCAGCCGCCGCTACTCTTCTGACGTTGCCCGCATCGTGAAAGGCCTCATGATCGAGAGCTACATCGAAGATGGCAGCCAGAGGATCGGGGAAGGCGTCTACGGCAAGTCCATCACCGACCCCTGCCTCGGCTGGGAAAAGAGCCGCGCCCTTATCCTCGAGCTCGCAGAACTTGTGTGAGAATACAGGCTCGGCGGAACTTGCCCGAAGGAACGATCTTGCGCGTTTGAAACGAGTACTTTTGATAGGCACAGAAGGTCAAAAAGAGCATCGCCTGATGGCAGTGCTCTTTTTTTATTTCTGATAAGCAGCAGAATGACTTGCTTCGGCCAATGGCGACAGACAAAGCTCTTCCTCGTGAGAAAGGAAGCGATGTGAGAATACCGCTTTCCCACACCGTCATTTCGAGCGCAAGCGAGAAATCTTTTTCGTTTGCGGTCAAGACGGTGTATGCGTGTGAACGGAAACGGGAAGCCTGATACTCCAAGAATGTGGGATACGGTGCTTCATGCAAACGGATCAGCAGAACTGGTGAGGAAGAGGATTGCAGCAAAGATCCCTCGGCTACGCTCGGGATGACGATACGAGAGGAGGGATAGTCTTACAAAGGCGCAGGATAGAGTACTTCGCAGAGGCATAACTCTATGTGGTGGTGTGAAAGATGATGAGGGGCGACCTTCTCACGCGTGTCATTTCGAGCGCAAGCGAGAAATCTTTTTCGTTTGCAGTCAAGAAGAAACGGGAGAGCATCGGAAAATGGGAAACACGGTACTCCATACGCTCTTGGTTCACGGCGTTTCATTCGCGAAGGAAACAGCGAGCGGTCAACGAAAAGCTCTCTCGGCGGCGTCTATGAGGAGAGGCTTTTTGTGATAGCGATGTTCTTTTCTATTTCCAATTTTCAAGATCCGTAGTATAATATGCATACGTCATCTCATAAGCACATGATAGAATGACATATAGGAATAATTCTATATCAATGCCAGAAAATGAAGCAAAGGAGTGTAGAAGAATATGGCAATCAAGACAAGAAAAGTAGGAATCATCGGTGCCGGTAATGTCGGCTCTCATCTGGGACTGCAGCTCGCGGTACAGGGGCTGGCGGATGAAGTCGTTTTCTACGACGTGAACAATGACAAGGCGATGGGCGAATCCCTCGACCTGATGGATGCGGTCAGCTACCAGCCGCATCATTTCGAAGCGTATGCAGGTACGATCGATGACATGAGGGATGCAGACATCATGATCAATGCATCCGGCAAGCCTCGTCTGCCGGGACAGACCCGCCTTGATATGATGGATGGCGGCATCGCGACGACGAAGGAATTCCTGCCGCTCATCGAAAAGTCCGGCTTCGACGGGATCATCATCTCGATCTCCAATCCATGCGATATCATCGCAGAATATATCCAGTACAAGCTGGACTATCCGAAGAATAAGATCATCGGCTCCGGCACGGCACTTGACTCTGCTCGTCTGCAGTACCAGCTGTCTGACCAGCTGAAGATCAACCGCCGCTCGCTCACGGCGTACCTCTTGGGTGAACACGGGGACTCCAGCATGATTCCATGGAGCCATGTCACGGTCGCCGGCAAGAAGCTGGATGAACTGCTCGCTGAAAAGCCGGAGCTTTACAAGATGGATCCGAAGGATGTCATCCTGGAAAAGGTACACCGTGAAGGCTATGTGGAAAATACGACCAAGGGCTGCACGGAATTCGGTGTCACGTCCGCAACGGCAGAACTGGTCCGCGCGATCTACCACAATGAACACAAGGTGCTGCCGGTCTCTGTATACCTCGATGGCCCGTACGGCATCAAAGACAGCTTCGCTTCTGTACCGGTCAAGATCGGCAAGGATGGCGTAGAAGACATCATCGAGCTGCATCTGACGGAGGAAGAAAATGCGGAACTTGCGGCTTCTATCAAAGTCCTGAAGGAACATTTCGCAAGAGCGCTGACGCTGTAAGAGCATGAAAAGGACGTGTGAGAGATCGCATGTCCTTTTTTATAGGAAGGCGCAGTTTCTAGGAAAGGGATTTTGCCGTATATCCGCACCATGCGCTGCACCCATAGAGCCTGCAGGAACCGTTTCTCTAAATTTTCTTTCCAAACGACCTTGCTATCACTCGTCCTTTATGATAAAATACTTTGGTATGAATAATGCAGACGGGAGGTGAAACCATTGCCACAGATTAAATCCAATTTGAAAAGCATGAGACAGGACGCTGCTAAGAAAGCTGCTAACGCTGCTGTTAAATCCCAGATTCACGGCGCTATCAAGAAGGCTGTCGCTGCTGCTAACTCTGAAAATAAAGACGAAGCTTTTCGTGCTGCTGTAAGCATCATTGACAGCGCTGCTAAAAAAGGCGTGATCCACAAGAATGCTGCTGCTCGTAAAAAATCCCGTCTGAACGCAAACGTAAATGCTGCTATCGCTGCTGAAAAAGCTGCAGAAGCTAAAGAAGCTGCTGCTGAAGCTAGAGAAGAAGCAAAAGAAGCTTACAAGGAAAAGATGGAAGAAAAGGCTTAATTTTCTGAGAGAGAAATCCCATGGTCTTAGGACTGTGGGATTTTTTATTTTGCGTTCAAGGTTTGGGCCGACTTCCCCGCTAGGGTAATGCTATTAAGTTAAGCGGAAGAACGTTCTTGGCTCCCCATCGGGGGAGCTCCCCGATGGGGAGAGGGGGCTACGTAGCGGTATTGCATGAAAGTGTTGAAATATCGATAGCATCGGACTATTCAACATAGCACGCTATACCGCTAGCATGCCCCATCTCGCTGCGCTCGAAATGGCGTCTCACTGGATTTTAGCGTCGCTGCGCTCCTAAAAATCCAGTTCGCTTGCACATATTGCCTTCGGCACTTCCCCCAACTATCACGCCTTGCGGCACCACTGTGAACGAAAACGGATTTCTGCTATCAT
>OIXX01000243.1_pt1 | contig 41130 bp, 26 predicted proteins | sample 1588161 | NCBI WGS metagenome assembly OIXX01 (sample SAMN03283274) | human gut metagenome | biome: human-associated habitat; material: feces | host: Homo sapiens | place: Peru | collected 2012 | reverse complement strand
AGGTCGCCTCCCACGCCGTGCTGCCGTACGACCAGTACCTGCACCGCTTCCCGGCTTACCTGCAGCAGCTGACCATGGAATCCAACGGCAAGTCCGTGCGTTGGGATGGCACCCCGGTCACCTCCGAAACCGGCGAAATCTTCTGGGGCGAGCCGGGCACCAACGGCCAGCACGCCTTCTACCAGCTGATCCACCAGGGCACTCAGCTGATCCCGGCCGACTTCATCGCGTTCGTGAACACCCCGAACCCGACCAAGGACGGCGACCAGGACGTGCACGAGCTGTTCCTCGGCAACTACTTCGCACAGACCAAGGCTCTGGCCTTCGGCAAGACCGCTGACGAAGTGCGCGCAGAAGGCACTCCGGAAGAGATCGTTCCGGCCCGCGTGTTCACCGGCAACCGCCCGACCACCTCCATCTTCGGCGTGGCACTGACCCCGTTCGCAATCGGCGAGCTCATCGCCCTGTACGAGCACATCACCTTCGTTGAAGGTACCGTGTGGGGTCTGGACTCCTACGATCAGTGGGGCGTCGAGCTGGGCAAGCAGCTCGCCAAGCAGATCACCCCGGCCATCTCCCAGGATGACGAGGCTCTGGCCGCTCAGGACGCTTCCACCCAGTCCCTGATCAAGTTCTACCGCGCAAATCGTAAGTTCTGATTTCAGAAAAATCAGAACGCTGCGTTCAGCGACGTGCATAGCGTCGTAGCGCAATAACTTCCAAAGGGCTCTGCATTTCGGTGCAGAGTCCTTTTTGTTACCCCTGAATCATCATTTCCAAATATCCAAGTTCTGCATTTCATGCGAAATCAGCACCATGAAGTTCTGCATATCGTGCATAGGAGCAGTGTTTTCCGCAGAAAATAGCCATTCTTTAAATAATCAATCATCAAGAACTCTTGCGGCGAGTTTTGGGTGGCATGAGGTCTGGTGGGTGGGGTATTTTTGAATATTGCTGTGCCGGGATTCAGGACGCCGCATAATCCTGAATCCCTTCGGGTCCAGCCGGAAACAATCGCAAGATTGAGCGGAATATTGCACGAACGCAAACTTTGCGAACGCAAGTTGCACGAACGTGAGTTGCCGCGATTTTCGGCGGATTGGCAATCCTTTGCAGGCAGACCTGCGAAGAACATACTAGGCGGAACGAATTTGCGAAAATCGTGAAGCCCTTACCTGTGCGCTGATATGCGGCGGCGACTCGAGGAAACACAATGGTTAACGCTATTGAGGCATTTGACGCCAAGCACATGAAGCCGGCCGAGGAAATCCCGGCATTCCGTCCGGGTGACACCGTTGAAGTCAACGTGAAGATCCAGGAAGGCAACAACTCCCGTCTGCAGGCTTTCACCGGCGTTGTGATCGCTCGTCAGGGCGGCGGCGTCCGTGAGACCTTCGTTGTTCGTAAGATCAGCTTCGGCACCGGTGTGGAGCGTCGCTTCCCGCTGCACTCCCCGGTCATCGACTCCATCAAGGTGGTCCGCAAGGGCCGTGTGCGTCGCGCCAAGCTGTACTACCTGCGCAACCTGCGCGGTAAGGCCGCTCGTATCGTTGAGCGCCGCGACAACTCCGAGAAGTGAGTTTCAAACGCAAATAAAGCGTGAAATTGGCCCTCAGCCTTACGGCCGGAGGGCCTTTTTCTATTCTTGGCCGCTATGATAAGGGTCAGTGTGCAAACCGGACGATAAAGGAATCATGTATGAGGCATGCCAAAGAAGAAAACAATAGCGGCGATAGCTTTGGCTTGCGCGACACCTTGGTCTGGTGCGGAATTCCTATTATTATCGTGCTGCTGATACGCATTTTCCTGCTCGGATTCTACGTGATTCCCTCCGGATCCATGATGAACACCATCGAACCAGGCGACCGCGTGATCACCTCGAAACTCACCCCGAAAGTCTTCGACCTGAAACGCGGCGACGTGGTGGTGTTCAAAGACCCCGACCACTGGCTGCGGCAGGAAGACAGTAGCAAACTCGGCGGTGACTACCTCATCAAACGGCTCATCGGATTGCCAGGAGACACCGTGGCATGCGAAGGGCCGGGTAAGCCGATTACCATCAATGGTGTGGCGATTGACGAAAGCGCATACATTCGCCCCGACGTGGATCCCAGCTCATTCGCGTTCAACGTGACCGTGACCGAAGGACACGTGTTCGTTATGGGCGACAATCGCGCCAATTCCGCCGATTCACGCTATCATCAGGGCGATTCCTCACATGGACTTGTGCCTATTTCCGACGTAGTGGGTGTCGGACTCGCGAAATATTGGCCGTTGAACCGCATCGGTGGGCTCGATGCGCACCATGAAGTGTTCGCCGACGTTCCGGAAGGAGGCTCGGCGGTCTGATGGCGGTTTCCGTAATTCCCACATTGGATTTGGAACGCGCTATTGCCGAACAAGGCTATGATGTGATCGTCGGCTTTGACGAGGTGGGGCGTGGATCTCTCGCAGGGCCGGTAATGGTTGGTGCGGCTGCGATTTGGGCGCGTGACTTGGATGGGGCGGCTGGAGCTTCGCAAGGAGGCTCACAAGAATCTTCGCATCTGGAAGTGCCGAAAGGCGTGGCCGACTCCAAAATGCTGACCGAACACAAGCGCGAAGCCATCTTCGACGAACTCAAATCCTGGTGCGCATCTTGGGCGGTTGGCGCCGCCAGCAACAAGGAGATTGACGAGTGGGGCATTTCCCATGCACTCGGCGTAGCCGCGTTACGTGCGTTGGCACAGGCGGAGGCGAAGCTCGGCATTGACGGCAACGGCATGCTCTCCGGCAAACCGGTGAAGGTCGGCGCGATCCTCGACGGACCGAACGATTACATCACCAAGACGCTGAACACCTTCGACGCGCCCGAAGTGCCGGTGCCGGCGAACGTTACCACCAAAGTGAAAGGCGACCGGTATTGCGCCACCGTGGCCGCCGCCGCGGTCATCGCCAAAGTCACCCGGGATCGGCTCATGGTCGAACTGGGAGCGCAACCCCAATATGAACCATATGAATGGGCCCACAACAAGGGTTACGGTTCGGCCGCACACCGTGACGCCATCGCTGAATTCGGGCCCAGCGGCCTGCACCGCCTGTCCTGGCACCTCGTCTGACATACGGCATCTCATCCGCAGTCCGTGATTACGCTAATCCTTGCGGATGATGCATGCCGGAAGGAAACCTGTAAGTTCATCCCGCCGTCTGATGGCCGGGACCAATCCGTTTCCGTACCGTAGGAAACATGGAACACATACTTCAGGCGACCGATCTGGTCATGGATTATTCGACCCAACAGGCGACACCAAACGCCACACACATGCTGGCGCTCAATCACGTGGATTTCGGCATCCAGGCAGGCGAAAGCATCGCGGTCATGGGACCGTCCGGTTCCGGCAAATCGACGTTACTGCACGCACTCGCCGGCATCATCACCCCGACAGCCGGCAATGTGATGTTTCGCGGTGCCAACCTAGCGCGGTTGAGCGACGCTGACCGCACCAAACTGCGCCGCAGCGCCTTCGGCTTCGTCTTCCAATCCGGACAACTGCTGCCGGAACTGCCGGCCATCGAAAACATCGCGTTGCCGATGATGCTGGGCGGCGCAAGCTACCAGCAGGCCACCGACACGGCCATGCTATGGCTGGAACGATTGGGATTGCGCCAGCTCGCGCAGCAACGTCCCGGCGAAATGAGCGGCGGCCAGATGCAGCGCATCGCCATCGCACGTGCGCTCGCCGCGCAGCCGGCAGTCATCTTCGCCGATGAACCGACCGGCGCGCTCGACCAGACCACCGGCCACGAAATCATGAGCATTCTCATGCGGACCGCACGACAGACCGGCGCGGCCGTGGTCGTGGTGACGCACGATTCGAACGTGGCCGCATTCTGCGATGCCACCGTTACCATGCGTGACGGCAGGCTGAGCTCGCCGCAGCAATCCCAACCTACCGCCGGAGGCGCACGATGAACATGTTCCGATTATGGCGATTGTTCCACCGCTCCGGCACCCGCGGCACATCCGACCGCACCTCTGCGCTGGCCATCGTTGCCTTCGCATCCGCCACCGCCGTCTTCCTAACCGTGCTCGGAGGCCTGCATGGCTTCATCTGGCGGGCCTCCGCCGACCACACGTTCGGTTGCATGATCGATTCCAACAGGTGCGCGCCCGGTACATACGAAACATGGTCCAAAGCCCTGGCGCACGCCGACAAGCTCGTCGCCACGATCGGCGACGGCCATTGGACGGCCGACCAGGCCACAGCCGTCATGAACACCTATTCCGACGGCTATGTGATGCTTGCCGCATTCGCCAGTCTGCTACTCATCGTGCCGTTCGTGGCGCTCGCCGGCTCGGCGGCCCGTCTCGCGGCCTCCCGCAGGGACGCACGTCTCGCCGCACTGCGACTTGCGGGCGCCACCACCGCGCAGGTCACGAAACTCACCGCGCTCGATGCGGGTGGCCAGGCTCTGCTTGGCGCGCTGGTTGGCATGGCCGGCTACTTCGCGCTGATACCAGCGATCATGCTGCTCGACTTCCAAAACCAGCATTTCACCTTCGAACAGTTGTGGGTGGGACTGCCTGCCCTGGCGGCTGTGACCGTCGGAGTCACGCTGCTTGCCTTGGTCTCCGCGCTGGCCGCCCTACGCCGCGTGTCCATCACCCCGCTTGGCGTGACGCAACGTACCGGACAACCCATGCCGTCCGCATGGCGCGCACTGATTTTCCTTGCCGTGTTGGCCGTAGGCTACCTGCTGCTCAACAGCATCTCCGCATTCGCGTACTTGGGTCAGATGGTGGTCTACGCCATCATCTTCGGCGTCTTCTTCCTCGGCTTCGCCATGGTGAACGTCGTCGGTATCTGGGTGGTGGCGATGCGCGCCAGATCGCGTGCGAAACATCCGAAGGACGCGGCCACTATGATTGCCATGCGCCGTATCCTCGACAATCCCAAGCGTGCTTGGCGCAACGTGTCCGGTGTGGCGCTCGCTGTGTTCATCGCGGGGATGACGTCGGTGTGCGGATTGCTCGCCACCGGAATCGGAGGCAACCACGACCCGTTCGACCCATCTATGCTGTACATGCGCGATATAGCGATGGGTGGTTTCCTGACGCTCGCCTTTGCCGCGGTGCTCGCCGCCGTCAGTTCCGGCGTGATGCAGACGGGCAACGTCTACGACCAGGCCGACGAGTACCGCATGCTTGCGTTGGAAGGCACGGATGAGGCGACGCTCGACAAGGCACGCATGATGGAAGTGATCACCCCGCTCAACACGGTGATGGCCGTTTCATTAGGGTGCTCGGTGTTGTTGCTGTTTCCGATTCTGGCAACGTCGTTGCTCAATCCGGCTTCGTTGCTTACGTTGGCCGCGGGAATCGGCTTGTGTTATGCGCTGATGGTGCTCGGAGGGTGTGCCGCGAATCATGCGGCGCATGAGCTCGGTCATGCCGGCTACCGTACGGACGATTGATGGCCTCGCCGCGGCGGTCGTGGATACCGCGGCGAGGACTGGCGAGATCAGCCGAGGAGCACCGCGATGATTGCGATGAAAATCGGTGATGACAGCGTTGAGAAAAGAATGCCGTCGCGTGCGAACGACAGACCCACGTTGTATCGCGCCGCGTAATTGTAGACGTTCTGGCCAGTCGGCAGAGCGGCGAGCACCACGCATGCGTACAGCGTGGCGCCGCGGAAGCCCATCACGAAATACGACAGCAGGAACGCGATGATCGGCATCACAATGTTCTTCAAAGCGGCCACCGTGAATACCGCCGGAATATTCGACTTATCCTGCAGCGGCTTTGTGCCGTGCAACGACATGCCGAACGCCATCAGAATCATCGGTACTGCGGAATCGCCGATCATATCGATCGGGTCGTAAATACAGTCCGGCACCACGAAATGACCGGCTTTTGCGGAAATCGCGGATACGGCGATACCCAGCAGCGAACCGATAAGCAGCGGCTGATGCAGCGGCTGCTTCAGAATCTCCCTCGTGGAGACCTTGCCTTTGGTGGTCACATCGAGCACGGTCAGGCCGATCGGTGTGAACACCGCCTGTTGCATGACCAGAATCGGCGCGACCAAAGCGGGATTGCCCAGAATGTACGTGGCGATCGGCAGACCGATGTTGTTGGAGTTCAGATACAGCGAATTCAACGCGCCGATGGTGGCATCCGCCGCCTTCAGATGGAAGAACAGCCTATTGAGGATCAGAAACACCAATCCGACCAGCACGGCCGAGAAGAACGCCACAACAATGGAGGAGTGGAATATCTCGAAGATTCTCTCCTTGGACAGGATGGCGAACATCAGGCACGGGCTCGATACGAAAAAGCTGAACCTGTTGAGCACCATCTGCGCGGTAGATCCGCCTATGCGCATGCGCGCGGCCACGTAACCGGTGCCGATGACGATGCCAATGACGCAGAAGCCTTCCAATGCGCTTAACAGACCCAGCATGACACTCTTCCTTTCGCTCTCGGCCGTTGGTTTGGCCGCTATCCAGTGTTGCACCATGCATATGGATAACATCCGACCCGTCTCAAAAGCGTTGTCGAACGGCGATGTCGGTTCTGGTGGTGCTGGATAATGGGCGGTATGAACAAACTTGAAATTGGATTTTCCGCTTCCGCCACCAGGCAGGAGCAGCTGAACGGGCTGATGGAACAGATCATGGGATCCTATTCCGTGAGCGACGACGAAGGCCCTCTGACCGATGCCGTCGAAGCGTTTCTGAATAAACAGCAGCATCTGACAGTGCGCAGGCATGGAGATACGTTGGTTGCGTCCACGCATTTCGGACGTGAACGCCGCGTGATTCTCGCCGGGCATCTTGACACAGTGCCGGTGATCGACAACTTCCCGCCGCGATGGCTGGAACCGGGCGATCCGCTGATTCGCGAGGATGTTGCCGCCGGCCATGAGCGGGAGCGCGTGATATGGGGGCGCGGTGCCACCGACATGAAGGGCTCCGACGCAGTGATGCTGTATTTGGCGGCCACGTTGACGGATGCGAAATACGATCTGACATACGTGTTCTACGATCATGAAGAAGTTGCTGCCGAAAAGAACGGCCTGCGCAAGGTGGTCGAGGCGCATCCTGATTGGATTTCCGGCGATTTTGCGATTATTGGCGAGCCAACCGATTGCGGTATTGAAGGCGGCTGCAATGGCACGATGCGTTTCGACGTGATCACGCATGGCATTGCGGCACACTCGGCGCGAGCGTGGATGGGCAAGAACGCCATTCATGCGGCCGCTGAGATTCTGAACCGGCTGAACGCTTATGAAAATCGTGCGATTGAAGTGGATGGCCTGACGTATCAGGAGGGGCTGAATGCCACGCTGATTTCAGGCGGCAAAGGTACGAATGTGATCCCCGACGAATGCCGCGTGCACGTCAACTACCGTTTTGCTCCCGACAAGTCGTTGGCTGAGGCGAAGGCGCTGATGATTGGCGCGGACGCCGGTGCGGAATTGGGCAACGGCGAGCATGTTGCCACAGGCGGCGTGTTCGAAGGCTTCGGCATTGAAATGAAGGACGAGTCGCCTTCCGCACGTCCGGGGTTGAAGTCGCCGCTCGCGCAGTCGCTGGTGGAATTGGTGCGCGAGCGCACGAGGCGTGAGCCTCTGGCCAAGCTTGGCTGGACGGATGTGGCGCGATTCTCGATGCTGGGTATTCCCGCGGTGAATCTGGGTGCGGGCAGTCCGTTGCTGGCGCACAAGCATGACGAGCAGCTGCCGGAATCGGATCTGCTGCTGATGGCCAACTTGCTTGAAGACTGGCTGAAGTAGCTGTCTGCTGCCTTTTTCTGCCTCCTGTTTTCTGCCTGCTATCGGCTGTTTGTTGTTTTCCGTCTTCTGTCTGCACAAGTCGGATCGGCTGTCTGCACAAGTCGTAATCTGTGTCTGCGTTTCTCGCGAATCGTGACTGGTTTCGACTTGTGCAGACGGGAGACGGAAGACGCAACTTGCGTAATCAGGGAATCACAAGTATGCAGTAAAGCTTGAGAGCATTGGCAATCTTTTTTATTCTTTTTAAAGTTTTTATTTTTTCGATTCTTTTGATAGCATGCGAAGCATGAGGAGCATTATATGGTGTGCGAAATGCTGAGGGGGGCATCTGTGAATCGTATGAAAACCAAACGAATGAATCCGTTCAAGCCGACTGCAGGAGGTGAACCTCCGCTGTTGATCGGACGCAATCGAGTGATCCGCGACTTTGAAAAAGGTCTTGATAATGGAGTCGGCGCCCCTGGAAGAATCATGTTGATTACCGGCGCTCGCGGAACGGGCAAAACCGTGATGCTGACGGTTTTGGGAGACAAAGCTAGGGAGCGAGGCTGGGAGGTTCTTGAAGAAACCGCATCATCTGGCTTATGCGAGCGACTGGTCAGTGAATTGCGCACCAAAGAAGGTTTGATGGACAAGCTGACCATTCGCCCGTCGGTGAGCTTTGCGGGTGCCAGCGTGAGTTTGGGGGAAGCGGAACTTTCGCCGAAGCGCATGCCGGAAACGTTACGTAAGGCGATGGCGGCTCGTCTGGACATTCTCGAAAAGCGAAGTTCTGGACTGCTGATTTCCATTGACGAGGCTCAGGCCGCCAGCATGGAAGACATGATTGCCATTGCCACTGCGATACAGCATCAGATTCGCGAGCGTCGTAATATTGCGATTATTTTTGCAGGCCTGCCGCAAATGGTGTCTGATTTGTATAACGATGAAGTCATTACTTTTTTGCGACGTGCCAGATTGAACGTGCTGTCAGATGTGTCGCTGGACGAAGTGCGCAATGCGTTCTCGCAGACGTTCGCTGATTCGCAGATGACGATTTCTGATAGTCAGATAAGTGTCGCCGCGGATGTCACGAAGGGATATCCGTACATGATTCAGTTGGTCGGCTACTACATTTGGGATGCCGCAGACATTCGTGATTCCTGGGTGGTCACCGATGAAGATGTGAAGAATGGCATTGATGAGGCTCATTATGACCTTGATAATGCGGTGTGTATTCCTGAATTGCAGGGGCTGTCAAAAACTGATCGTGAATATCTTGAAGCTATGTCGCAGAGCGATGGGCCGTCTGCTACTGTGGAAGTGGCACGACGAATGGGCAAGAGTGCGCAGTATGCGGCGACTTATCGCAAGCGGTTGCTGGATGCTTATGTGATTCGTGAGACGGAACGCGGCGAAGTTGATTTCGCAGTGCCGTTCCTGCGTGAGTATTTGCGAAAGAAGTCTTGATTTTCCTGCAATCCTGTTTTGTAGTGTGATTCTTTGCTGTCTGCATTTCTCGCGAATCGTGACTGGTTTCGACTTGTGCAGACGGAGAAACGACTTGTGCAGACGGGGCCTGGGATTTGCGGGCGGGGAAAGCAGGCGGTGAGTTGCAGGATCCGGAAAATTTCCCGTCATGTCACGTTCCGTTGTTTTTTGTGTCATACTTATAGACGGTGGTTCTGCAAATCACCAATGCATCCGATGGCGTTGATCCCCTCGCGTGAAGTTCATGTGTGTCCGCGAGCGCTGGTGTCCGCCGTCGCATGATGAGGACTTTTGATGGAAGTTGCTTCCTACGGGCGCCATGATGCGCGGCCACGGTGAGAGCGTGGTGTGAGAACCGTATGAGGCCTAAGCGTGGGCGGCGCGATTGCAGCGTGCCGCCGAGGAGCCATTGTGCCTAATACCAATGAGGGCTTCGATCAGGTCGAAGCCGTGGCATCGCCTGAGCATGTCGTGAATGTTGTGAACTTCGAATCGGCCCAGTCTGATCCTGCACCGCGTCGCCGTCGTGGCGGTCGTCGTGTGGTGCGTGGGGTTGGAGCCGCCGGCGCGTCTTTGGAATTGAAGGTCGAGGAGCATGCCGCGACTCCGCTGTTCGAAGAGCCGAAGTTGCCGGTTGCGCAGCCTGCACATGATGTCGGTGACGTCGCTGTTTCCAGTGATGATGGCGATTCCGATGGCGTGTCTCGCCCGACTCGTCGCCGTCGTCGTTCGGCCCGGCCCGACGATGATGTTCGTGAGATTGCCGATGAGCAGTCGACGCGTACTCGTCGCCGCCGCGCGGTGCAGGTCGAGGATGAGCGGGATGAGGATCGTCCGCGTCTCCGTCGTCGTTCCGTTGAAGATGCGGATGAGTATGACGAGATGCCGCGTCGTCGCCGTCGCAGTGCTGTCGATGATTCCCGTGATGAGGAATCGTTTGAAGAACGTGCGCTTGATGCGGTTGATATGTTGCCGGAAGGCCATGAGGTCCGTCATAATCCGCGTCCGATGATGTCGCTGCTGTTCCAGGAGCCGGTTTTGCCGTCTGCTGCGGATTCCCGTGACAGGTCCGATGACGATCATGACGATTCCCGTGAATCTCGCAATGATCGCAATATGCAGGATCATGACGATGCGCAGGGTGAGGATCGTCCAACCCGTCGCCGTCGCCGTCGTAATCGTGACGTTGCCGACGAAGAGCGTTCCGAAGACAATCGCAGTGAACGTCACGAGCGTGACAATCGTAATGATGATGCGGAAAACGATGAGGAAGGCGGATCTCGCAAGTCCCATCGTTCCCGTCGTCTGAACGCGCAGGAGCGTCGAGCTGCGGCCGAAGTCGAGCAGATTGAAGAGGATTTGATCCTCGACGATATCACGTACGCGCCTATCGACGACGAAACACGTGGCAATCGTGGTGACGATGATGATGACGAGCAGCCGACGCGCACCCGTCGTCGCCGTCGTGGCCGTGGCAATCGCGAGGAAGCTGACGAACGACAGCAGGAGAACGTCGAAAGTGAGTCTCGCCGCCGCCGTGAGGAGGATGACGAGGAAGAGGGCACGGTGACCCGTCGTCGTCGCCGCCGCCGTGGCGGCGCGAAGGCCGAGGAGCAGGAAGAGCTGCTCGTACGTCGTTCCCGCAAGCAGCAGTACATCGACGAGATCACCGATGTCGAGGGTTCGACCCGACTTGAGGCCAAGAAGCAGCGCCGCCGTGACAATCGCCGCGAACGCAGCCGTCAAAGCCAGCTCATGGAACAGGATTTCCTGGCTCGCCGCGAGCATGTGGACCGCCTGATGGTGGTGCGCGAGCGCGAACGCCACACGCAGATTTCCGTGATCGAAGACAACGTGCTTGTCGAGCATTACGTGTCCGACATTCAGGAAGTCGCCACCGTGGGCAACATCTATCTTGGCCGCGTGCAGAACGTGCTGCCGAGCATGGAGGCCGCGTTCGTAGACATCGGACAGGCGCGCAACGGCGTGCTGTATGCGGGTGAGGTGAACTGGGATTCCGCACGTTTGGAAGGCCAGCCTCGCCGCATCGAACTCGCGTTCAAATCGGGAGACCCGGTGCTCGTGCAGGTCACCAAGGATCCGATCGGGCATAAGGGCGCACGACTGACCTCGCAGGTCACCCTTGCGGGTCGTTTCCTGGTGCTCGTGCCATCCGGTGGCATGACGGGCGTGAGCCGCAAACTCAGCGAGCGCGAACGTTCCCGCCTCAAGAACATCGTGTCTAAGGTTGCTCCGAAAGACATGGGCGTGATCATTCGTACCGCTGCGGAAGGCGCTTCCGAAGATGCAATCACCAAGGATCTCGAAAGCTTGGTGCGCCAGTGGGAACGCATCACCGCCAAGCGCGACGAATTCCTGCACGGCAAGCGTCCGAAGCTACTGCAAGGCGAGCCGGACGTGGCGATCCGCGTGGTGCGAGACATCTTCAACGACGACTTCTCCAAGATGATCGTTGAAGGTGACCGCGTGTACGGCCGTATCGAGGAATACCTCGACACCATGGCTCCCGACTTGAAAGACAAGCTCGAAAAGTGGGATCCGGCCGAACATGAAGGCAAAGACGTGTTCGACAAGTGGCAGATCGACTCCCAGCTGCGCAAGGGCATGGAACGTCAGGTCTACCTGCCGTCGGGCGGCTCGATCGTGATCGACCGCACCGAAGCCATGACCACCATCGACGTGAATACCGGCCGTTTCATCGGCCGCGGCAAGAGTCTTGAGGAGACGGTGACCCGCTGCAACCTCGAAGCTTCCGAAGAGATCGCACGTCAGCTGCGCCTGCGTGACATCGGCGGCATGGTGATGATCGACTTCGTCGACATGGTCATGCCAGCCAACCGTGATCTGGTGCTGCGCAGACTGGTGGAATGCCTGGCCCGCGACCGTACCAAGCATCAGGTGGCCGAAGTCACCTCGCTTGGCCTGGTGCAGATGACGCGAAAGCGCATCGGACAGGGCTTGGTGGAGGCTTTCTCCGAGGAATGCCCGACCTGCAAGGGCCGTGGATTCATTCTTCACGACGAGCCGACCGTGTCCGCGGATTATGACGATCCGTACGCCCTGAAGGGCGGCGACCCGTTCGTCAAAACCAACAAGCATGGTCACGGCACGGACGTGCAGGTACCGAAAGGCTCCTCGCCGGACGTGAAGGCCAAACTCGCACAGATCGCGGCGGCTGCCGTGGCCGCCAACAATGCGGAACTGGGCGAGGAGGCATAGAAGAATAAATGATTATTCCGGTCTGTCAACCTGACACGCCGGAAACAGACTTGCGGTTGTACGCGGGTATGTGTAAATTAGATTGCTGGTGTCTGGCCGCGAGGCTCGAACGTGCCGGGCAGTAAGCTTTCCAAGTTAATAAAGGAACGGATATGTACGCGATTGTGAAGGCCGGCGGCCATCAGGAAAAGGTTGAGGTCGGTGACGTCATCTACGTCAACCGTCTCGAGGCTAAGAAGGGCGAAACCGTGGAATTCCCGGTTGCTCTCGTTGTGGACGGCTCCAAGGTTGTCCTCGGTGCCAAGGATCTCGCCAACGTCAGCGTTAAGGCTGAGGTTGTCAACGATGAGGCCAAGGGTCCGAAGATCAGCATCATGAAGTATAAGAACAAGACCGGCGTTGCTCGTCGCAAGGGCCATCGCCAGCAGCTGACCGCTGTCAAGATCACGGCTATCGCCTGATTGTCGCAGGGTTAGAGTCAAGGACCGAAAGGAACAGACATGGCACATAAGAAGGGCGCGTCCAGCTCGCGCAACGGTCGCGATTCAAACGCGCAATACCTCGGTGTGAAGAAGTTCGGCGGCGAAGCCGTCGTGGCCGGCAACATCATCGTTCGTCAGCGTGGCACCAAGTTCCACCCGGGTGAGAACGTCGGCATGGGCAAGGACCACACCCTGTTCGCCCTCAAGGACGGCAGCGTGAAGTTCGGCGTTCGTCGTGACCGCAAGGTCGTCGACGTGATCGCCGCCTGAAATACGCGCAATCAACGCTTATAAGATAAAGCCGCGCCCGTTGTGGACGCGGCTTTTCTTTATTTTGATGATCGCTGAGGATTGTTTTCCTCCAGTCCGTCCCAAACGTCACGTAACGTTGCATACAGAACATGCATGCAGACTTGCGAACGGACAATAAATCGGACCGTTTCGAACAAACGATTAAGGTAGATACATGAGTGATTTCGTCGATCGCGTGACCGTCCATGTGAAGGGTGGAGACGGCGGCAACGGCTCCGCCGGCATCCGTAGGGAAAAATACAAGCCGTTGGCAGGCCCGAATGGCGGCAATGGCGGTGACGGTGGTTCCGTGATCTTCTTGGCCGACCAGAACGCCAACAGCCTGCTCGACTACCGTTTCATGCCCCACCGTGAGGCTGGAAGTGGCACCATGGGCTTGGGCGACACCAAAGACGGTTCCAAAGGCGCCGATCTGATTCTGCCCGTTCCCGTGGGCACCGTGATTTTCGAAGCCAAAGGGCCGCAAGGCAAGCCCAAGCATCCGGGCGAACAGCTCGCCGATCTTCGCCACGCCGGAGACAAGTTCGTCGTGGCCGCAGGTGGCAATGGCGGTCTTGGCAACGCCGCACTGGCCAACCGCACACGTCGAGCCCCGGGCTTCGCATTGCTTGGCGAGCCAGGTGAGGAACGCGATGTCATCCTCGAACTCAAATCCATCGCCGACGTGGCATTGGTGGGCTTCCCGTCCGCAGGCAAATCCAGCCTGATCGCAGCCATGAGCTCCGCCAAGCCGAAAATCGCCGACTACCCGTTCACCACGCTCGTGCCGAATCTTGGCGTGGTCATGGCAGGAGACATGCGTTACACCATCGCCGACGTGCCAGGCTTGATTCCGGGAGCCTCGCAAGGCAAAGGCCTCGGCCTTGAATTCCTGCGCCACATCGAACGCACCGAAATCATCGCCCACGTAATCGACTGTGCCACGCTGGAACCCGACCGTGATCCGATGAGCGACTACAAGGCGCTCGAACACGAGCTGGCCGAATATGCAGACAAGCTGGAACTGCCATTGGGTGCGATTCCAATCCCCGAACGCCCCCGCATCATCATCCTTAACAAGGTCGATATGCCGGAAGCCAAGGAATTGGCCGAATTCGTCAAACCGGAATTCGAAAAACTCGGTCTCAACGTGTATGTCATCTCCACCGCATCTCATGAAGGTTTGAAAGAACTCAACTGGGCGTTGGCAGCCATGGTCGCCGACATGCGCAAGGAAGTCGCCAAACGCGAACAGGCCGAAGAAGAAGCGCGTGTGGTCATCAAGCCGCTTGAAGAGCCTCGCAATCGTCGCCGTCGCAACGACGAAGGCGGCACCGCGCTTGACTTCACCGTGGAACGCAAGGAAGCCGGCAACGGCGACGTCTGGTATGAAGTGCTTGGCACCAAGCCGGAACGTTGGGTCATGCAAACCAACTTCGACAACGACGAAGCGGTCGGCTATCTGGCAGACCGCCTCGCCAAGCTCGGCGTTGAAGACGAACTGCGCAACAAGGGCGCCAAACCGGGTGATGAAGTACGCATCGGTAAGGGTGCGCGAGCCGTGGAATTCGATTGGGATCCGACCATTGCTGCGGGCGCGGAAATGCTTGACGGTGCCCAGCTTGGCGCACGAGGCGTCGACCTGCGACTGCAGGAACAGGACGGCCGTTCGCAGCGCCGCACCAACGCGGAACGCCGTCGCCAGTACCACGAAATGATGGATGCACGCCAAGCTGTGCGTGAAGCCATGATGGCCGAACGCAAGGCCGGACACTGGGCCGATCCTTCCGTGGACGACGACCGACATGACGAAACCAGCTTCTTCGGACGCGGCGAAACCACCGAATCCGAAAACGTGGAACAATAGAAGCAGCAATACGCCCGCTGATGTGCCGATTGGCATGTCGGCGGGTTTTCTTTTCGGCCATTCGAACGCCTGGAGGAACCATGAACACGCCATCGCAAGCCCAAGTGCGCCGAGCCATCGCCGAAGCGCAAACCATCGTGGTGAAAGTGGGATCCAGCTCGCTGACCAAGCCAAGCGGCCACCTCGATCCGGAACGGCTCAACGCGCTTGTGGCGGCCATAGCACGCGTACGACTCATGGGCGGGCGCGTGGTGCTCGTCTCCTCCGGTGCCATCGCAGCCGGATTCGGTTCCCTTGGCTTCGACGCGCGACCAACCGATGTGGCTGACCAGCAGGCATGCGCGGCCGTAGGCCAAGGCCTGCTCATGGCACAATACGAGAACGCTTTCGCACACTACGGACTGCGCGTCGGGCAGATCCTCATCACCGTATCCGACACCATCGCGCCACAGCAATACCGCAACGTGCGACGCACTCTCGAAAGACTGCTCGACCTGGGCGCGGTGCCAATCATCAACGAAAACGACTCGCTCGCATCCAACGAAATCCGATTCGGAGACAACGACCGCCTCTCCGCATTGATCGCCAACATCGTTGTCGCCGACGCCCTCGTACTCCTCACCGACGTGGATGCGCTCTACACGGCACCCCCAAGCGAACCCGGCTCGAAACGCATCAGCTACGTGCCGAACGTGGAAGACGCGCTCGCCAACGTGCAGGTCGGCGGCACAGGATCAAATGTGGGCACCGGCGGCATGGTCACCAAAATGGAAGCAGCCCGAGTGGCGGCAGTTTCCGGCATTCCCGCAGTGCTCACCTGCGCGTCGAACGCAGGCCCGGCCATGATGGGAGACCCGGTCGGCACCGCATTCGCACCAATCAACGACCGTGGCTCTTCGCGCCGCCTATGGATTGGCTTCGCGGCCCACCCGCAAGGTACTCTGGTGGCCGACGCGGGCGCATCCAATGCGATGCGTGGGGGAGCGGCCAGTCTGCTCGCAGCCGGAGTGCTCGAAGTGAAGGGCGATTTCGCCGCCGGAGACGCGGTGTGGATCGACAACGAAATGGGAGAGCATCTCGCAAAAGGCCTCGTAGGATTCGACTCCGAAGAGATCCCGCAAATGCTCGGCCGTAATACCGCCCAGCTCAAGCGTTTCCTCGGCGAAGAATACGCACACCCCCTAGTCCACCGCGACAATCTCGTTTTGGTGTAGAAATATTTATCTGCAGGTGTCCGGAGCGTGTCGCATGCCGACTTCTGCCAGTCCCTACCGGACACCAGACAAAGGAAAGAAAAGGAAACAGAAAAATCAACCAAATTATGCCAGAAGGTTGTTGTTTTTCGGGCGGGAGGGTTAGCATGGCAAGCATGACTATGGCTGATTGGCAGACTCTTTCCGAACGTATTAACCGCGTGGCTCCGAGCGCTACTCTGGCCGTTGATTCCAAAGCGAAAGCGATGAAGGCTGAAGGAATCGACGTCATTGGATTTGGCGCGGGCGAGCCGAACTTCCCGACTCCGGCTCCGATCGTCGCAGCTGCGGCCGAAGCGGTGCAGGATCCGAAGAACTATCGTTACACCCCAACGGCAGGTTTGCCGGAACTGCGCAAGGCAATCGCAGAAAAAACGTTGCGCGATTCCGGTTACGAAGTCGATCCGAACCAGGTTATCGTAACCAACGGCGGCAAGCAGGCCGTGTACTCGGCATTCCAAATCCTGCTTGATGAAGGCGACGAAGTCATCATCCCGACGCCGTATTGGACGAGCTATCCTGAAGCGGTGAAACTGGCCGGAGGCGTGCCCGTCGAAGTGTTCGCCGGCGCCGACCGCAATTTCGAACCAAGTCTTGAAGATCTCGAAAAAGCGCGTACCGAACGTACGAAAGCCATCATCGTGAACACGCCGAACAATCCGACGGGTGCCGTATGGAAGCCGGAAACCGTCAAAGCGATCGGCGAATGGGCTGTGAAACATCATGTGTGGGTGATTTCCGACGAAATCTACGAGCATCTCAACTACGATGGCGCAAAAACCACGTATGTCGGCGCTGCAGTGCCCGAAGTGCGTGGTCAGCTGCTGGTACTCAACGGCGTGGCCAAAACGTATGCCATGCCCGGCTGGCGTGTCGGCTGGATGATCGCTCCTCTCGACGTGGCCAAGGCCGCGTCCAAGCTGCAGGGGCATATGACGTCCAACGTGAACAATATCTCCCAACGCGCCGCAATCGCGGCCGTGTCCGGCTCGCTCGATGCCGTGTACGAGATGCGCGAGGCTTTCGACAAGCGCCGCCAGACCATCGTCGCCGCGTTGAACGATATTGAGGGTGTGAACTGCCCGACGCCGACCGGTGCATTCTATGCGTTCGCCGATGTGAGCGCCCTGCTGAACAAGCCGCTCGGCGCAAGCAAGGCCTCCTATGCGAGCACGTCCGAGCTGGCTGCGGCATTGCTTGACGAAGGCCATGTGGCGGCCGTTCCAGGTGAAGCGTTCGGTGCTCCCGGCTATCTGCGATTCTCGTATGCGCTTGCCGACGACGATTTGGTCGAGGGCATGAAACGCATGAAGCAGTGGGTCGAAGCTTGATACTGACCTGACTGAAGCTTTTTGTACGATTCGCACCACGGTGACATGCCGGGTGCGAATCTTTTTTTCGTTGGAAAATAGCGGTTTTTAGAGGTTTCCTTAAAAACCGGTTGGACTAAGTCGCAAATACCCGCTATTATTTCGACTTGGCGGTTTTGCCGCTTACTTCTTGCGTGGTTTTTCGTATAAAATCCTCGCCAGCAAGTAGAAACGGCAGAGTACACCTAGGGAAGTGGCGCAATTGGTAGCGCAACGGTCTCCAAAACCGTAGGTTGTGGGTTCGAGTCCCGCCTTCCCTGCCAAGCTTCTTGCAACAAGCTCAGCGGAGGATTATTATGGCGAAGGCAAAAAATAGCGAAAAGGCCGTTAAGCCGAACATCTTCATGCGAATTGGCTTGTTCATCAAACAGATTATCGACGAACTCCGCAAGGTCGTGACCCCAACCAGCAAAGAGCTGTTCTTCTGGGCGCTCGCCGTGTTCATTTTCGTGCTGTTCCTGATGGCACTGGTCACCGGCATGGACTACGGTCTGGGCAAGCTGACCCTGTGGATCTTCGGCTGATCAACAACTTGAAGGTGAAACTGCATGACTGACGAAGTGTTTTCCGACAACCTCGACGAGGCTCCTGAAGCTGATCTCGAGGCCGTAGCCGCCGTTGAGGCGTTGCCGGCCGAAGGCGAAAGCGTTCAGGAAACCGCCGATGAGACCGTTGAGGCAGAGCCGACTACCGAAGTCGCTTCCGACGAGTCCGAAGAGGGCGAGGAAGACGACGAGCAGGATGCCGGCGCCAAGGCCGTCGAAGACTTCTCCAACAGCCTGCGCAACCTCGAAGGCAAATGGTATGTGCTGCACACCTACTCCGGCTATGAGAAGCGTGTGAAGACCAACGTTGAATCCCGTGTGGCGAGCTTCGGCATGGAAGACAAGATCTTCCAGATTGAAGTGCCGATGGAAGAGGTCGAAAAGCACACCGAAAAGGGCAAGAAGGTCATCACCCGCGTGCGCGTTCCCGGCTACGTGCTGATTCGCATGCTTCCGGATGAGAACGCCCGTCGCATCGTTCGTGAGACCGAAGGTGTCACCGGCTTCGTTGGCCCGACCAAGGAACCGGCGCCGCTGAGCCGCAAAGAAGTCGTTTCCATGATGGCTCCGATGATCGCCTCCGAAGCGCTCAAGAAGGCTGGCGACAAGCCGGCCGCCAACAAGAAGCGCGTCCTTGAAGTCTCCTACGCCGTTGGCGATCAGGTCACCGTCACCGACGGTCCGTTCACCACCATGGCAGCTGTCGTCTCCGACGTTGAGCCCACCACCCAGAAACTCACGGTGCTCGTGTCCATCTTCGGTCGCGACACGCCAGTGGAGTTGGGCTTCAACCAGGTAGAAAAACTGTCCTAATAAGTCTTTGAAAGACCCCGCGCATTGTGGGGTCTTTTTTGTCTGGGGGATTGGGCACAATAGGAAAGCTTGTGTCTGGAGGGTTTGGCGTGCCTGAATGAGGGTACGGAATCCGCTAGCACAGCACAGCAATATACGTTGCGGAAGGAACCGGACGCGGGAGACCTACTCCGGTGCCGCTACCACCGCTTCTACAGAAAGAAGAACCATACAATGGCTCCTAAGAAGAAAGTCTCGGCGCTTCTCAAGCTCCAGATTCAGGCTGGCAAGGCCAACCCGGCTCCGCCGCTGGGCCCGGCACTGGGTTCCCATGGCGTGAACATCATGGACTTCTGCAAGCAGTACAACGCTGCCACGCAGGACAAGATGGGTCAGGTCATCCCTGTTGAGATCACCGTTTTCGAAGATCGTTCCTTCACCTTCATTCTGAAGACCCCGCCGGCGGCAGCTCTGCTGAAGAAGGCCGCGGGCATCCAGAAGGGTACCGAAAACCCGCTGACCCACAAGGTCGGCTCCGTCACCAAGGCTCAGGTTCGCGAGATCGCCGAAATCAAGATGGCTGATCTGTCCGCACGCGACGTCGAAGCCGGCATGAAGATCATCGAGGGCACTGCCCGCTCGATGGGTATCACGGTTACCGACTGAGAGGAGAGGGACAAATGGTAAAGCGTTCCAAGAAGTACCGCGAAGCTTCTGAGAAGATCGATCGCAACAATCTTTACACCGCTAACGAAGCCATCGCTCTCGTCAAGAGCATGCCGGAGTACAAGTTCGATCAGACCGTTGAGGCCGTGCTGCGCCTGAACGTGGATCCGCGTAAGGCCGACCAGCTGGTCCGCGGTTCCGTCAACCTGCCGAACGGCACTGGTAAGACCGCCAAGGTCCTCGTGTTCGCCCGTGGCCCGAAGGCCACCGAGGCTCTCGAGGCTGGCGCCGACATCGTCGGTGACGACGATCTCGTGCAGAAGGTCGCCGACGGCTTCCTTGACTTCGATTCCGTGGTGGCTACCCCGGACATGATGGGCAAGGTCGGCCGCCTCGGCCGCGTACTCGGTCCGCGTGGCCTCATGCCGAACCCGAAGACCGGCACCGTGACCATGGACGTCACCAAGGCCATCAAGGACATCAAGGGCGGCAAGGTCGACTTCCGTGTTGACAAGAACGGCAACCTGAGCTTCCTCATCGGCAAGCTCTCCTTCACCGAGCAGGCTCTCGACGAGAACTTCAAGGCTGTTGCCGACGAAATCAAGCGTCTGAAGCCGTCCACCGTGAAGGGCCGCTACGTCACCAAGGCGACCATCACCTCCACGATGAACCCGGGCGTCCCGGTTGATCCGACGGTCATCGCCTGAGCAATATAGCTTGCAAATAGCTTCTATATAGCTTGCAAAAGACCCGTATCCTGCCCCAACGCGAGATGCGGGTCTTTTCATATATATATCTTGCGATCATCTATCTCATTTAATAAATAATGATCCTGCAATCGTCTGAATATCAAAGAATCTCAATGAAACCAGATATCAGATAGATATTAAAACAGAGAAGTGATTTCAACGATCGCGCATACGGCCAATTGCAAGCGCGGTCGTCAACACGTATGCGTCGCGTGGATCGGTCGCATCCCAACCGGTCGTTTCCGCGGCACGCTTCAAACGATAACGCACCGTATTCGGATGTACGTTCAAATCCTTCGCGGTGTTCTCCAATGAACTGCCGTTCCTTAAAAACGTGGAAACCGTCACAAATGTCGGATCGTCGGGATTGTCGCCATGAAGCACCCGATACACATTCTGATACAGCTCCTCACGAGCGTAGTCATCGCCCAAAAGCGCCCTTTCAGGCAGCAATTCATCGGCGCGCAACGGGCGTGACGGCGAGGCCAAAGCGGGAGCGGCCTGCAGCGAGAACAAGGTTTCACGCAACACATGCGAGGCACCGACGACACCGGAACGTACCGGGCTCAAATACACCGGCTCATCCTCACTGAACGCAGACATGACAGACGTGCACGTCACTTCGGCGGTGGCAGCCCCCATCTGGCAGACCAACACCAGCAGAAAACTGCCGTACGTGCCGACGATCGCATGCTCCCCACCCAAATCACGCACAGCATTGCGCGTGACCAGCGAAGCCGAGGCGGGACTTACCTTCGGTGTGCCGCCAATCGCGAAGCAATCGAAATTTCCACGCCATCCGAGCACGTTCATCAACGAGGCAACGCGATCATCCGTAAGATTCGTCATCAGGCATTCGAAAGCGAGACGTTCGATGGTCGAGTCGTCGGTGTGCCCTGCCAGAAGGTCGAGAATGTCTGTCTGATCGGAGTTCATAAGCGTCAAGTGTAGCCGTCCATTCAACGAATCGCTGAACGGAGGCGACAATAAGGTGAGGCTCATTCGGGGAGTGCCGCTATTATGCCGCTTATGAGCGAAGTCAAAAAAACCGGAAAGCGTGGCGAAAAGGTCGGCACGTTCCTCAGCTGGACGCTGGCCGTGCTGGCGTGCCTGTGGGTGGCATGGTGTTGCGCCATCGGGCCATTGTATTGGTTCGATGGCGGACTTTCCGACTTCGGCTGGCTGAACATGCTGTATTTGGCGGTCGCTTTCGCAATATGTTTTTCGATTGTCGTCGCGCTGGTCAGATTCGGACGTGGCCGTCGCGTGCTTCCGCGATATTTCGTACATCGGTATGAAAGACTATGCGACGAGATCGCGGGAACGCCAACCACTGTGCTCGGCATTATGTTGCGACACCTGCATGACGCTTCGCACAGTCGTCCAGGGCGTGCCCTTCATGCGATGATCGTATGGCTTGGGCGCAAACTGACGCGTTGCACCGACTGCTGGTGGAAACTCATGCTGGTGTTCGTGATCGGCTGGCTGTGGGTGCCGACCACGCTATTGGCCGCATTCGGCGCCGATATACGTTCGCAAATCCGCGAATTCAGCTGGGTGTTGAACCAGTGGATGGGTCTGAAGCAGCCGTATATCGGCTTCTTCTCGTTCGTACCCATGGATATCTACCCGACCGCGCATTACATGTGGCCGGATAATCCCACGTACCTGACCGACCAGCATAACGTTGTGCTCACTGTGTTCTACGGCGCGGTGGCGGCGGTTTCCCGCTATTTCACCGACTCCAACGATGCGGGCATTGTGGTGCTTGCCGCACTGCAATGGCTGTTCGCCGCATTCTGCTGTTCGGCGACCGCCAACCGATTCTTCAACCTGCCGTGGCGCAGGCTCGGCGTCGGCACGTTCGACTTTTCTCACCCGGAACGCCACGATTGCTGGAATATGCGCGATTATACGCATCCCGAAGCGGGCGTCGTGGCACGCCCTTCCAGACTACGGGCCGGTGCGAAAACCCGATTCGTGATACTTCTGTTCTTCATGGTGTGCCCGCTTGCGGTGTTCGCCACGATTTCCCTGACGAAATCGCCGCTGTTCGCTTTCGCATTCGTATGGTGGTTCGGCGTGTGGTACGAACTGCATATGACGCACATCAAGGCGCTGTCCACCATCAACGGCAAGCCGACTCGTCTGCGCAAACGTTCGATCATGGCGCTCACCATCTCAAGCTGTGTGATGCTCATCAGTGCGAAATACGCGTGGTACATCATTCTCTTCGCCCTGATCCTGGCGCTCATCAACGATCGAAAACGTTGGAAAGCCTATCTTGTGGCACTGCTGCTGCCGATCATCCTCATTCATGGCGGCATCGTATTCCTCACCAACACGGGTGCCATCATCGGCGGCGACCCGATCGAAAGCCGGGGCATCCAACTGCAGCAGATCGCGCGCGTCGCCAAATACAATCCAAAAGGCATTCCGGCGGACGCAGCGAAGAAGCTCGAACCCATCTTCAACCTCGACCAAATGGCCGAAGCGTACTCCTGGCAGGACGCCGACCCGGTGAAATCCTCTGGCATCCAATCGAAAAAAGTCAGCTACAAGTGGCGTACCGTCACCGAAGACGACATGAAGAACTTCAACGAGGCATGGCTTGAAATCGTCGTCGCGAATCCCGTTATCGCACTCGACGCGTTTTTCGCGGAGTGTTTCGGCTATTTCGACGTGACCGACCTGCCATACGTGTCGATGGACTACTACGTGAACAACGATTACGTGCAGAGCGGCAATGCGTGGATCCACCTGTACAATCACGATTGGCGCGATGCGGTGGCCGGTTTCGCCAAAGGATGGGGCAATATTCCCGTGGTTGGCTGGGTGACGCACGGCAATCTGTACGTAACGTTGATGCTGCTGGTCGGCGCCGCCGAAGTGGTGCTGCGACGGTGGCGTTCGCTGTCGTGGCATCTGCCCTTGTTGCTGCTCATGGGCGTGATGATCACCGCTCCGGCCAACAATTTCGAACGGCATATGCTGCCGGTCGCGTTCGTGTTCGGTTTCGTATGCCTGCAATTCTGGCGTGAGTCGCGTAATGCGCGGCTGGCGGCCAATGCGAACGTGATCAGCGAGTATGAGGCCAGCCAAGTGCGGCAGAACGAATAGCGGCTGCGTGGTTGTTGTGCTGGCTGTTACGTTGCGTCAAACATACCATAGTAGGTAGGGAGTAATGATGGCGATTTTGGATTCGGCAATGATTATGCCGCGTACCTGTGCTGCGGCGGATCAGGTGCTGCTGCTCGACACCGTGGGATCCACAAATACGTATGCCGCGGATTTGGTACGCGAGGGAGTGCTGTTCGGTACGCACGGCGCGAGTAGCGCGAATGGCGTGAATGCAGGGAAGTCTGCGTGGAGCGAGCATGAAATCGTGGCCATTGCGGCGAATGAGCAGACGGCAGGTCGCGGGCGTCTCGACCATACGTGGACGAGCGTTCCGGGGGAGTCGTTCATCGTGTCGCTGGTGGTAAGCGTTCCTGTTTCGATTATGCGTGATTTATCCGTCAGCGGTTGGCTGCAAATGATCGCCGGTTGCGAAGTGCGCGATGCGATTGTTGGTGCGGTACGCGATTGCGGCGGCGGTTTTGACGAGAATATCGGAGGTATTTCGTTGAAATGGCCGAACGATATTTTCGTGGACGGACGGAAGCTCGGTGGCGTTCTCGCCGAAATGGTGCCGATTACGGGTTGCGGGGATCGCGTCGCCATTGTGATCGGCGTCGGTTTGAATCTTGCCATCGCGCAGGAACGATTGCCGATAGACATGGCCACGTCATTGCAGTTGATTGCGCATAATCTGCCGGATGCTGCCGTTATGCGTGATGCGATCGCCGCACGTTGGGTGCAAGGATTGCGCTCGCGGTTGGTTGATTTCGAGGAGGATCCCCATCGTGAGGCCGTGCGCGCCAGAGAGACCATGATTCCGATCTGTTGGACGCTTGGCAAATCTTGCGAAGCGCATTTCGTGGACGGAACCACCCTGCGGGGCAAGGCCGTCGCTTTAAACGACGACGCCTCCCTGACCATTGAGGATCAGGAAGGCGTGTTGCGTTGGGTGAGCACGGCTGATGTGGGCGTGCTCAGCAAGTGAGGAAACGTTCGTAACGAGTTCCACTCACTTCAGCTTGGCAAGACCTGCGACCACGGCGGAAGCGATAACGGCCTTGACTGCGTCGCCGGCAATGAATCCCATGGAAGCCACCGCGACGATCGGCAGCGCAACGCCGGTGATGGCGGACTGCACGATGAAGCCAAGCAGATAGTCAAGCACAATGCAGCCGGCGACGCAGGCGAACAGATAACGTGCGGCGGTCAGTGCACCGTGCTTCAGCGAATCGGTGCGGGCCTCGCCCTTGAGCAGCGAGGTGACGACGGCCGCCGGCAGGAAGCCGATCAGGAAGCCGGCGCTCGGGCCGACCAATGCCATGGTGGAAGCGCCTCCTGCGAACACCGGCAGGCCGACCGCGCCTGCTGCCAGATACATGAGCATTGCGGCGCCGGCCTGCTTCCACGGCAGCATCAGCGCAGCCAGCATCACCACAAACGTCTGCAAGGTGATCGGCACGGGCGTGCCCGGAATCGGTACGGCGCCGGCTGCGGAAGCCGCCCACATGAGCACGGCGAACAGCGCGGGCTTAAGTACGGATCCGAGAGTGCCGCTGGTTGCGGTTTTCAGTGTGGTTTTGAGCGTCAGCATTGCGTTACGCACGATAATTCTCCTTGAGTTTGATTGCATTACTGTTGATGAATCGACGATTGGTGACGGCCGAAATGACGGCAATCGCAAAAGTGACGAAAATGCATGATTTGTCAACTTATGCCCCCAATCGTAGGCTGGCTAAGTTTCGGTAACGTTTGTGGAGCCTTACAAAAAGATCGCGTGTCTTTTGTGGGAAACGAGTTCCCGGTTTTTCGTTCGTTCGGCCAAACTTGACGTTATGCCTAAAAATGTCAACAAACTTCTGGTGGCGAATCGCGGTGAAATCGCTCTTCGCGTAGTGCGTACCGCACGTGAGATGGGGATTCCCACGGTTGCGGTGTATGCGGAACAGGATCGCCATGCGCAATATGTGCAGATGGCTGACGATGCATATCTGCTTTCCGGAGACACATACAAAGACACATATCTCAACGAGGATCTGCTGATCGACATTCTGCAGCGCAGCGGTGCCGACGCGGTGCATCCGGGCTACGGATTCCTTTCCGAAGTCGCTTCATTCGCACAGAAAGTGATTGACGCGGGCGCGGCTTGGGTTGGTCCCAATCCGGAAGCCCTCGTGGATTTGGGAGATAAGATCACCGCACGTCGTGTGGCGACGTTTGCGAAAGTTCCGCCGGTTCCCGGTATTTCCCAGTCGATTTCCGACATGCGACTGCTGCTTGATTTCGCGCACACGCACGGTTATCCGCTGATGCTTAAGCGCACCGATGGCGGCGGCGGCCGCGGCATCACTCTGGTGCATAATGATGATGAGCTGCGCGGCTTCTACATGAATCATGACGCGCTGCAGGGCGGCGATCTGAACGAATATTTCGTGGAACGATTCATCGACAAAGGGCGTCACGTCGAAACGCAGTGCGGCCGCGATTCGCATGGTAACTTCACCGTGTATTCCACGCGCGACTGCTCCGTGCAGCGCCGCAATCAGAAGCTTGTTGAAGAGGCTCCCGCACCGTTCCTTCCCTCTGATGTGACCGACCAGCTGGAAACCTACTCCCGCCGACTGTTCGAAGCGGTCGATTACGAAGGCCTTGGCACCTGCGAATTCATGGTGACCGAACAAGGCAAAGTGTACTTCCTGGAAGTCAATCCGCGTCTGCAGGTGGAGCATACCGTCAGCGAGGAGGTTTGCGGACTCGACCTGGTGCGCGAGCAGCTGACCATCGCCAACGGTGGGGAATTGACCGTGAACCATCCGTTTCGTGGACACAGTTTCGAACTGCGTCTGACCTGCGAAGATCCGGCAAAGAACCTTGCGCCAAGCTCCGGCACGCTGACTTCGCTGCGTTGGCCGTCCGGACCGGGCATCCGCGTGGATTCCGGCGTGGTCGAAGGCGACACCATCTCGCCGAAATTCGATTCGATGATGGGCAAACTCGTAGTCACCGCATCCGACCGCGCCGCGGCCGTGGCACGTGTGCGCCGAGCGTTGAGCGAACTGAAAGTGGAAGGCGTGCCAACTCCGGCAAGCCTGTTTGAACAGATCTTCAATGACGACGAATTCACCGCCGAACACGGTGCCGCATACGATGTCAGCACCAAATGGCTAGAACGCAAGTACCTCAACAAAGAAGCCGCATCGTCCCAAGGAGGGCAGCCGGCATCCGTGTCTGGCACGACGGGCTCTCTTGACGTCGATAAGAAGGAATCCAGCGAAACCTTCGTCATCGAAGTCAACAATCGCAGAGTGTCGCTGACCGTGCCGAACGACATCGTCGCCAACCTGACAGGCGGTGCCAAAGCACGCGACGCGAAACGCGCCATCCAGCCTCTGCGCGGGCAGGGACTGCATCATGCACAGAAGAAACAGCAAAGCAACGACGGCCAATCCGGCGTGATCGCAAGCCCGATGCAGGCCGTCGTAACACGCATCAACGTGGCCGAAGGCCAGCAGGTGGCCAAGGGCGACCTGCTCGTCGTACTCGAATCCATGAAGATGGAAAACTACGTGTATGCGCCGGTCAAAGGCACCGTCACCAAGATTTTCGTGGGGCCCGCGGCAGGCGTGGAAGCCGGTGAAACGTTGATGACCATCGATGTGACCGGAGCGAGCGGTAACGGAAAGCAAGCTGACGGAACCGCTGCTGGCAACACTGCAGAAGGGGGTAAGTGATGACCGATATCATCGCAAGCCCGGCCGTTAAAGAAGCCGTGAAAATCGTGATGGAACAGCAGGAACGACTCGGCAAAAACGCAGCCGAAGCCGTCTCTGCGGCCGCAACCGCCTCCGCAGCCGACGTGCCGGGCGCATCTCAGCCAATCCGCGCATCCGTACTGCGAGCGGCACAACTCGCGCACGAAGCGGAAGACCATGCACGCAATCGCCAGCACGTTAAAGGCAAGCTGACGGCACGCGAACGTCTCGACCTGCTGCTCGACACCGGTTCTTTCGAGGAAATCGGACGATTCTGCGGCGGCGACATCAACGGTGGTCGTGCGGGAGCAGCGGTCATCACCGGTTTCGGCGAAGTGTTCGGGCGCAAAGTCGCCGTCTATGCGCAGGATTTCTCCGTGCGCGGCGGCACTTTGGGAGTCGCGGAAGGCCGCAAGATCTGTCGATTGATGGACAAGGCGCTCGATCTGAAAGTGCCGATCATCGCGCTCATCGATTCGGGTGGCGCCCGCATTCAGGAAGGCGTGGCCGCACTGACGCAATACGGGCATCTGTTCCGCAAAACCTGCGATGCCAGCGGTTTCGTGCCGCAGCTTTCGCTGATTCTCGGTCCTTGCGCGGGCGGAGCCGTGTATTGTCCGGCCCTGACCGACCTGATCATCATGACCCGCGAGAACTCCAACATGTTCGTCACCGGCCCTGACGTGGTCAAAGCGGCCACCGGCGAAGTGATCAGCATGGACGATCTCGGTGGCGGCTATGTGCACAACGCCACTTCCGGCGTAGCGCACTATTTGGGCGAAGATGAAGCCGACGCGATCGACTACGCGCGAACCGTGCTCGCCTACCTGCCGTCCAACTCCGACCTGCAGCCGCCCACCTACGCGTACGCCGCAACCCGCTCCGACCGTGACGTGGCCAAACGACTCGCCACCATCGTGCCCGACAACGACCGCCAGCCATACGACGTGCTCGACGTGATCCGCTGCATCGTGGACTACGGCGAATTCGTGCAGGTGCACGAGCTGTTCGCAAGCTCCGCAGTGGTGGGATTCGCCTGCGTGAACGGGCATCCGGTCGGCATTGTGGCAAACCAGCCGAACGTCAACGCGGGCATCCTCGACGTGGATTCCTCCGAAAAAGTGGCACGATTCGTGCGTCTGTGCGACGCATTCAACCTGCCGGTCGTCACCTTGGTGGACACCCCCGGATACAAGCCTGGCGCCGAACAGGAACATGCAGGCATCATCCGCCGCGGTGCGAAAGTGATCTACGCCTACGCCAACGCGCAAGTGCCGCTGGTCACCGTGATCCTGCGAAAAGCCTTCGGCGGTGCCTACATCGTGATGGGATCCAAAGCCATTGGAGCCGACCTCAACTACGCTTGGCCATCCAGTCAAATCGCAGTGCTCGGCGCAGCCGGAGCGGTGAACATCATCCACCGCAAAGACCTGCAGAAAGCCAAAGACGCAGGCAAAGACGTCGAAGCGCTCCGGGCCAAATACGTGGCCGACTACGAACGCACCACCGTCAACGCGAATCTTTCGCTGGAAATGGGTGAAATCGACGCCATGATCGACCCCGAGCAAACGCGCGAGACCATCATAGAATCGCTCAAACTGCTCTCCAGCAAGAAGCGCGTGCGCAAAACCACCAAACACCATGGCAACCAGCCGTTGTGACGGGCGCAAAGTGCGCGGATGAATCGTAAGCAAACGTAAACGCAAGAATCCATCGCAAGAACACATCGCAAGATTTTTGAAACAAGTAAGGAACATCATGAACACCTTTTTTCTTGATCGACTGAACGGTGAGCCGCACGCGCTCGCCTTCGCCGGACAATCCACTCCATGGCCGGTGGCGCTCGCCGACCAAAGCGCCAATCCGGTGCTCAACGAAGCGCTGCACGCCCATGCCGACGCAGCCCAGGCACTGCTGTACCCGGTGTCAGCCGACCTGCTCGCCACCACCGGCCGCCCGGTCGACCTGTTTGGATTCGAACCGAATCCGGCACGACTCGGCGCTGCCGCAGCGGCTTCCGCCAGCGTTCCGGGCATTGCTCTCGCCCAGTTGGGTGCGCTACTTGACGCTGCTTCCCTCGGCTACAATCCCGCCGTTGCCAAGCCGGTTGCCGTGCTTGGTCACTCCCAAGGCGTGCTCGCCGTGCACATGGTGCAGTCGATTGTCGAAGCGGGTTCCATTGAGGCGGCTTCCGCGCAAATTGATGAAATTCTTGCGATTGCCACGCTGATCGGTGTTGCCGGCACCCGTCAGGCGCGTCAGCTTGGTCTTGCCGCACGTCACGGCGAAGCCACGCCGATGCTGTCGGTCAAAGACATCACCCGTGCCCAGGTGGATGCGCTGATCAAGCGTGTTTCCGGTGCCCGCGGCCCGATCGCTGTGGCCGTCACCAATTCCGCCACGCATTATGTGCTCTCCGGCTACCCGGAGAATCTGGCCGCGTTCGGCGTGGAAGTGGCCAAGGAGCACAAGCACCAGGCCAAGCTGCGCGAAGAGAAGGTGCGTGGCGGTCGTGTGTTCGAACCGGTGCTCGAATACCTTGACGTGACTCTGCCGTTCCACAGCCCGCTCATGGCCGATGCTGTTTCACAGGCTGTTTCATGGGCGGAATCCTGCGGAATCAACGCCGACCACGCTCGCGAGCTTGCCGCCGAAGTGCTGCTCAACCATGTGGATTGGGCCGCCCGCGTGCGTGCGCTCATGAAATCCACCGATCCGAGTGCCCTGTGGGTGTTGGACTTTGGTCCGGGAACCACCGTTGGCAAACTGTTCTCCACTGTTGCCCAAGGCACTGGTGTCGGTGTGGTGGAAGCCTCCACCGTGACTGATCGCGGCGAGCTCTCCACGCTGGAAACCTTGCCGGAGCGCACCCAGAACTGGACCCGCTTCGCACCAAGCATCATCCACACCTCCGCTGGAGACAAGGTGCGCACCGCATTCACCGAACTGACCGGCAAGGCTCCGGTACTGCTCGCCGGCATGACCCCGACCACCGTGGAACCGGAAATCGTGGCAGCGGCCGCCAACGCCGGTTACTGGGCGGAACTTGCAGGCGGCGGCCAGGTGACCGCCAGCGTGTTCGACCGTCATGTCGCCAAGCTGGAAGAAGAGCTTGAAGAAGGCCGTACCGTTGAATTCAACGCGATGTTCATGGACCGCTACCTGTGGAATCTGCAGTTCGGATCCCAGCGTATCGTACCGAAGAAGCGTGCCAGCGGCACCCCGATCGACGGCGTGGTCGTGTCCGCGGGCATTCCGGAACTTGACGAGGCCGTGGAACTCATTCACAATCTCAACGCCGACGGATTCCCGTACGTGAGCTTCAAGCCGGGCACCGTCGACCAGATTCGCCAGGTGGTGCGCATCGCCAAGGCCGTCGCTCCGGTCAAGGTGCTCATCGAAGTTGAGGGTGGTTCCGCAGGCGGACACCATTCGTGGGAATCATTGGACGATCTGCTGCTGAGCACCTATGCCGAAATGCGCGAACAGTCGAACCTTGTGCTCGTGGTCGGCGGCGGCATCGGTACGCCGGAACGTGGCGCCGACTACATCACCGGGGAATGGTCCGCCGAATACGGTCGCCCGCTCATGCCGGTGGACGGCGTGCTCGTCGGCACCGCCGTGATGACCGCCAAAGAAGCGCACACCAGCCCTGAAGTCAAGCAGATGCTCGTCAACACCCCAGGCATTCCCGCCAAGAGAGCAGACGCCGATCCATTCGCTCCGCTGGGCGAACAGTGGGTGCCAAGCGGCCAAGCCAAGGGTGGAGTCACCTCCGGCCTGAGCCACCTGCATGCCGACATTTACGAGCTGGAAAACTCTTCCGCACGTTGCGGCCGCCTGCTGGTGCGCGTGATGAAGCATCCGGAAGAGCTGGAAAGCCGCCGTGAGGAAATCATTGAAGCGTTGAGCGCCACCGCAAAGCCGTATTTCGGCGACCTGAAGGCCATGACCTATCTCGCATGGGCGCAGCGTTTTGCTGATCTCGCTTTCCCGTGGGTCGACGAAACCTACGCCGATCGCTTCCTGCACTTGCTGCAGCGCATCGAAGCCCGCGTCACCACGCAGGAAAGCGGCGAATTCGCATCACTGTTCACATCCCGCGCAGATGTGGAATCCGATCCTCATGCAGCCATCGCCAAGCTTGCCGAAGCCTATCCGCAAGCCGACGAACTGACCGTCACCCCGATGGATGAAGCTTGGTTCCCGGTGCTCGTGCGTGAATATCCGAAGCCAATGCCGTTCGTGCCGGTCATCGACAACGATCTGCTGCGTTGGTGGGGTCAGGACCAGCTGTGGCAGTCCGAAGACTCCCGCTACTCCGCCGATTCCGTGCGTATTATTCCTGGTCCGATCTCCGTTGCGGGCATTACCACCGTTGACGAACCGGTCGCCGACATTCTTGGCCGTTTCGAAGCGGCCATGGTCAAGCGCGTTTCCGCAGAATCGCCAAGCGCAGACAAAACCGCGTTCGCCCAGCTCGGCGCGGCATCTTCCGCAGAAGAATTCATTCGCAAATCCCCGAACATTTCGTGGGTGGGCCACCTCATGGCAAACCCGGCATACGGCACCAGCAACGGTGACGCCAACTACGAAATCCGCAAGATTTCCAGCGAAGGAAACGTCGAAAAGTACGATCTCGACATCCATCTCGATACCTACTGGGACAACGATCCGGACGGTGGCAAGTCCAAGCACGCCGTACGTGACATCGTCATCCCACTGAACGTGGACGGCAACGAATCCGGACTCTTCCCGGTGGTTGATCGTGACCGCCTGCCGGAACACGTGTACCGCATGCTTGCCGACACCGCGGGCATCGGCAACACCGCCATCACTGGCGACAAGCTCACCGCCATGCCCGTTATTGAACAGGTGGCAGACAAAGCCTCCTATCCGTTCGGCCAGGCGCATACCAGCTACACGCTGTCCACCAACCTCGGCTTCGACCACGAAGCAGCCACCGGCGGCGCGCTGCCAAGCAACCTGGTGCCGTCTCGCATCGCACCGGACGCGCTCGTCGGACCGGCATGGCCCGCCATCTACGCGGCCCTCGGATCCGTGTACGTCAACGGCTTCCCGGTAATCGAAGGCCTGCTCAACGCAGTGCATCTCGATCACCTCATCGAACTGGAAGTCAGCGAAGACGAACTGCTCAAGCATATCGGCGAACAGATTGCGCTGACCAGCTGGGCCGAAGACTACTTCGAATCGGCATCCGGCCGTGTGGTGACCATCCACGTCACCCACAGCACGCAAGACGGTACCGTGCTTGCCAACGAAACCGAGCGTTTCGCCATCCGTGGTCGCGCATACTCCGACGCATTGCCGCCGGAAGCGCCGGACTATGGCGGAATCGACGCGGAAATCGAAAGCACTCCGCGCCGACTGCTGCGCCGCGTCAACGTGACCGCTCCGCACGAGATGACCGCCTTCGCCCGTACTTCCGGCGATTTCAACCCGATCCACACCTCTCATCGTGGCGCCGCCGTTTCCGGTCTTGCGGCACCGCTCGTGCACGGCATGTGGCTCTCCGCAACCGCGCAATACGCGGTGCAGGCGCTTGACGGCAAGGGTGCGCACTACGAAATCGCAGGCTGGACCTACAACATGTACGGCATGGTGCAGCTCGACGATGAAGTGGAAATCTCCATCGAACGCGTCGGACGCGTGGCACACTCCGGCATGGTGCTCGAAGTGACCAGCCGTATTAACGGCAACATTGTGTCTCGCGGCACCGCCATCGTGCGTGCGCCGAAGTCCGCGTTCGTATACCCGGGCCAGGGCATACAGCAGCAGGGCATGGTACTCGACGAGCGTGCCAAGTCCCCGGCCGCACGAGACGTGTGGGAACGTGCCGACAAGGTGACCCGCGAGAAGCTTGGATTCTCGATCCTTACCGTCGTGCGTGACAATCCGAAGGAACTGACCGCCAACGGCGTGACCTACCGCCATCCGGAAGGCCTGCTCAACCTCACCCAGTTCACACAGGTGGCGCTCGCCACCGTGGCATTCGCCCAGACCGCGCGTCTGCGCGAAGCTGGAGCCGACATTTGGCCGGCATATTTTGCAGGCCACTCGCTGGGCGAATACAACGCTTTGAGCTCCTTCGCCGGCGTGATCCCGCTGGAAACCGTGATCGAACTCGTGTTCCACCGCGGCTCCACCATGCATCACCTCATTCCGCGAGATGCGAAGGGCCGTTCCAACTACCGTATGGGTGCGTTGCGCCCGAACCAGTTCGGTGTGGGCGATGGCGGCGTGCGCGAGTACGTCGAATCCGTGTCGAAGGCTTCCGGCGAGTTCCTGCAGATTGTGAACTATAACCTGGCTGGCCAACAGTACGCAGTGGCAGGCACCATTGCCGGTTTGAAGGCGCTGAAGGCTGATTCCGACCGTCGCGTGGCCGAATATGGCGGCAAACCGGCATTCATGCTGGTGCCGGGCATCGATGTGCCGTTCCATTCCACGCTGCTGCGCAAGGGTGTGCCGGAATTCCGCGACAAGCTTGACGCGCTCCTGCCGCAGACCATCGATTACCGTGGCCGCTTGGTCGGACGCTACATTCCGAACTTGGTGGCGGCTCCGTTCGAAATGACGAAGGAATTCGCGGCCAAGATTCTCGAAGTCGTGCCGTCCGAGCGCATTCAGGCTGCTTTGGATGATCCGCAGATTTGGGATTCCTATGCTGCTGATGATCAGAAGCTCGGTCGATTGCTGCTTACGGAACTGCTGTCTTGGCAGTTCGCTTCTCCGGTGCGTTGGATTGAGACGCAGGCTCTGCTGTTCGGTTCCGCCGAACAGGGTGGCCTTGGTGTGGAAGAGTATGTTGAGGTTGGTCTCGGCAATGCTCCGACACTCGCCAATCTTGGTGCCAAGACGTTGCGTCTGCCACAGTTCGCCGGTCGCGATGTGACGGTGTACAACGTTGGTCGTGATGAAGGTCGTGTATACATGACTGATTCCGATTCGTTGGTTCCGGAAGAAGAAGCTGACGATTCTGCAGTTGCGGCTTCTGCGGTTCCTGCTGCTGTTTCTGCAGTTCCGACTGCGGCGCCTGCTGCTGTTGCGGAAGTTCCTGTTGCTGCAGCTTCCGCTCCTGCAGGTGCTCCGTCGGGTGCCGCCGTTGCGGATATTGCATTCAAGGCATCCGATGCGATTGCCACATTGCTGGCATATTCGGCTAAGGTTCGCCCAGATCAGATCGGTGAAAGCGATACCACCGATACGCTGACCAATGGCGTGTCTTCCCGCCGTAACCAGCTGCTTATGGACATCAGTTCCGAACTGGGTGTGGCTTCCGTGGATGGCGCTGCCGAAGCGACGGTCAAGGCGCTGAGCGCTTTGGTCAACAAAGTCGCTCCGAACTACAAGGCGTTCGGTCCGGTGCTGTCTGACATCGTGCGCGACCGTGTGCGTGGCATGTTCGGTGCCGCCGGTGTAAAGCTCGGCCAGATCACCAAGCGTGTGACCGATACATGGCAGCTTGGCGAAGGGTGGGCTTCCCATGTGGTGGCTGCGCTCGTGCTTGAAACCCGTGAGGGGACCAGCTCTCGTGGCGGTGATCTTGCCTCGTTGAGCACGGATGCCGCTTCCAATGCGGCCGCTGCCAACGCGCTGATCGATGCGGCCGTGCAGAAGGTTGCCGCCGACAAGGGCATCGCTGTTGCCATGCCGAGCGCCGGTGGCGCAGCTGGCGGAGCAGTGGTTGATTCCGCCGCTTTGGACGCGTTCGCGGCCAAGGTGACCGGGGCCGATGGCGTGCTCGCCTCCACGGCGAAGTTCGTGCTGAACCAGCTGGGCGTTGCCGCTCCGGTTGCCGAAGAAACTGCTGATGAGAACGTGGCTGTTGTGGCTGCTGTCGAAGCTGAACTCGGTGCTGACTGGCCGAAGCAGGTCGAACCCCGTTTCGACGAGCGCAAGGCCATTCTGTTCGACGATCGTTGGGCCTCCGCACGTGAAGACTTGGCACGCGCCTGCTACAACAACGATGAATCCGCGTTGGACGGTAGCTTCATCGGTCTCGGCAAGACCGTTGCCGACGAAGCCGCCTGGTATGCAGGCAAGAGCGACAACGCGGATCTGAAGGTCGCGTTCAATCGTGTCGCTGCCGAAGCAGGAGAAAACGCTTCCGAATCGGCAGAAAACAGCCGTTTTGCTGGAGATATCGCAGTGGTGACCGGTGTGGCTCCGAACTCCATCGCAGCCCAGGTGGTCAACGGCCTGCTTGCAGGCGGTGCTACCGTGGTGGCCACCTCGCACAGCTTCAAGCCAAGCGTGAAGGCATGGGCCAAGCAAACCTACCGTGATCATGCGGTGGGCGATGCCAAGCTGTGGCTGGTTCCTGCGAACCTGTCGAGCTACCGTGACGTGGACGCGTTGGTCGCTTGGGTCGGCAATGTGCAGAAGAAGACTTCCGGTGCGACCACCACGATTCTCAAGCCTGCTTACGAGCCGAGCCTGTTCTTCCCGTTTGCGGCTCCGCCGGTGCATGGCAGCCTCGCCGATTCCGGCGAACTGTTCGAATCTCAGGCTCGTCTCATGCTGTGGGGCGTGGAGCGTGCGATTGCCGGACTTGCGAAGATCGGTGCCGACACCGATGTGCAGCATAAGTTGCATGTGGTGTTGCCGGGATCGCCGAACCGCGGTATTTTCGGCGGCGACGGTGCTTACGGCGAAGTGAAGAGCGCATTCGATGCGATTGTGAACCGTGCGCGCGCCGAAAAGGTGTGGTCGAGCCGTGTGACCTTCGCCCATCCGAAGATCGGCTGGGTGCGCGGCACGGGCTTGATGGGCGGCAATGATCCGCTGGTCGAAGTTGTGGAGCGTCACGGTTTGAAGACCTATTCCACCGCCGAAATCGCGGTCGAACTGCTGAACCTTTCCACCCGCGAATCCCGCATCGAAGCAGCCAAGGCCCCGCTTGACGTGGACCTGACCGGCGGACTCGGCAACGAGCCGATCGACATCAAGGCACTGCGCGCGGAAGCCATGGAAGACGCGGCCCAAGCGGAAGCGGCGCATGCCAAGAACGCAATCGCAGGCAACGAATCCGATACCGAGGCCAAGACGCTCATCAAGGCGCTGCCAAGCCCGCGTGCTCCGCGTCAGGCCAAAGTCGATCTTGCCGATTGGCAGAACGTCACCGCCCGTCCGGAAGACGAAATCGTTATCGTGTCCGTGGGCGAACTTGGACCGTGGGGCTCCGGCCGTACCCGTTTCGAAGCCGAACTCGGCATTCATTCCGATGGTCAGGTGGATCTGTCTGCCGGTGCGGTGCTCGAACTGGCGTGGAACATGGGTCTGCTGACGTGGAACGATAGTCCCAAGCCGGGCTGGTACGACGTTGATGGCAACCTCGTGCCTGAGGAGGATATCGCGGAACGTTACCATGACGAGGTCGTGGCTCGTTCCGGCGTGCGTCCGTTCGACGAAGGCATGGGCAGCGACTACAAGGACGGCACTGACGAGGAAGAGGCCGAGGTATTCCTTGACCACGATGTGACCTTCTCGGTTCCGACTCGTGAGATTGCCGAAGAGTACGTCAAGCTTGACGAAGCGCACACCAGCTTCGCGGCTGATGCCGAATCCGGCGAGTGGAACGTTACCCGCCATGCCGGCTCCATGATTCGCGTGCCTCGTCGCGCGGCCATGACTCGTACGGTCGGCGGCCAGTTCCCGAAGGGCTTCGACCCGGTCAAGTGGGGCATTCCGGCTTCCATGGTCGGCGACGTCGACAAGATCGCCTTGTGGAACATCGTCACCACGGTCGATGCCTACCTGTCCGCAGGCTTCACGCCGACCGAAATCCTCGAAGCGGTGCATCCGTCGATGGTCGCCTCCACGCAGGGCACCGGTTTCGGCGGCATGGCCTCCATGCGCAAGCTGTACTTGGATCGCTTCCTCAACCATGAGATTCCGACCGACATTCTGCAGGAAGCCCTGCCGAACGTTGTCGCGGCCCACGTGATGCAGTCCTATATCGGCGGCTATGGCAATATGGTCCAGCCGGTTTCCGCCTGCGCCACGGCAGCCGTCTCTCTTGAAGAGGGTGCCGACAAGATCGCGCTCGGCAAGGCCGACTTCGTGGTCACCGGTGCGATCGACGACATCGGCGTGGAATCCGTGATCGGCTTCGGCAACATGAACGCCACCGCCAATTCGGAGGAAATGTACGCCAAGGGCATCGACGCGCGCTTCTTCTCCCGCGCCAACGACCGTCGTCGTGGCGGATTCGTGGAATCCCAAGGCGGCGGCACCATCCTGCTGACCCGTGGCGATATCGCGTTGAAGCTCGGCCTGCCGGTTGCCGGCGTAATCGGATTCGTGCACTCCTACGCCGACGGCGCGCATACTTCCATCCCAGCTCCGGGCTTGGGTGCGCTTGCAGCGGGCATGGGCGGCAAGGATTCCAAGTTGGTACGCGATCTGGCTCGTCTTGGCGTCACTCCGGACGACATCGCCGTGGTTTCCAAGCACGATACGTCCACCAACGCCAACGATCCGAACGAATCCGAACTGCACAACACGTTGGCCCACGCCATTGGCCGCGCCGACGGCAATCCGCTGTTCGTGATCTCGCAGAAGACGCTCACCGGCCATGCCAAGGGCGGTGCCTGCATCTTCCAGGTCAACGGTCTGACCCAGCTGTTCAAGTCCGGCGTGATTCCGGCCAATGCCGCCCTTGACTGCGTTGATCCGAAGCTCATGCGCGACGACCACATGGTCTGGCTGCGCGAACCGCTGAAGGTCGGCTCCGTCAAGGCGGGCCTGGCCACGTCGCTCGGTTTCGGCCACGTGTCCGGCTTCGCTGCGATCGTCAATCCGGGCGCATTCGAAGCGGCAGTGGCCAACACCGCGGGCGTCGAGGCGCTGAACGCATGGCATGATCGCGCCAACGAGCGTCTGGCCGCTGGCCAGCGTCGCCTTGAGGAAGGTATGATGGGCCGCGCCGCGCTCTATGAGCCGATCGACAACCGTCGCTTCCATGAGGATGGCCGCGGCTACAACGCGCACGAAGTGGAGAAGGCCATGCTGCTCGATCCGAACGCGCGCCTGAGCGCATCCGGCTACTTCGAAGTCTGATCCCCGCGTCTGAGCGCCTGAAATTTCTGGCGTTCAGACGAACGATCATCAAATCCCGTATCTGTCGCAATCTCAGTATTTCGTGACAGATGCGGGATTTTCATATTCTTGAATCACTCCACTTTCCGTCTGCACGATTTCCGTTTGGTGCCGTATTTTCACTTGTGCAGACTCGAAACGAGGGGCGCGCAATGCGGGTGGCAGAGGATGAAGCGCTTAGATAGGATGGTGTCCTTGCATGAAAACGAAGTGTCTCCCGCCTGTTTTGCGGAAGTCGACATGGTTCGTTTCTTCTGAAAACTTTCGAAAGGCTGGAAAATGCTGGGTTTGGGACATGACGTCGTGGATGTGCCTGCGTTCGCCGAGCAACTGGGCGAACCGGGGTCGCGCATGCGAAACCTGTTCTCCATGCGCGAGCGATGGCAGACCGCTCAACGGGTGCAGGTCAAGCGGGATGGCGAGGCGGTGCATCTTGCGGCTCGCTGGGCGGGCAAGGAGGCCTTCCTCAAGGCGTGGTGCGAGGCGATTTCGTGTAGGGCGAAAGGCGATGGCGACATTGCCTATCCGTACACGCTTGACGATTTTCCTTGGGAGCGCATCGAGATACTTGACGATTCCCACGGCGTGCCCCACGTCATGCTCTCGCCCGAGGTGCGATGCAAGTTGCGGCAATCGTTGGGGTTGCCGGTTGACGGGGATGACCAAGCGTGCGAAATACATATTTCCATGAGCCATGACGGATCTGTTGCGTCCGCGGTGGTGACAATAGATTGCGATTTCGACTTGCGATTGTTGAGGGAGTGTGTATAATGGCTCAAGTCGTTTCGTGCCGGCTTCGGCGGGCATAGACGGTGCGCGGATGTAGCTCAATGGTAGAGCCTCAGTCTTCCAAACTGATTACGCGGGTTCGATTCCCGTCATCCGCTCCACACAATCGTTAGAGAAGAAGAAAGGCGTGCTTGATGGCACGCCTTTTGCATACCTGCCGTGCGATTGCTTCGACGACTGGGTATGCTGGACGTGTCGCGACAGCGACGTGACGGCCGCAACAGGCGGTAATCGCAATACAACGGAGCGGGTATGGCACAAACGCAAGGCAATAAGGTGACGGAAGTCGTCGACGGTGTGGTTGAACAGGTCGATGTTTCCAAGCATCCAACGGCATCCATCGAAGCGTCTGATCTTTCCTTGGCCGACATCGAGCGTCGCAAATCGCATCCGGTGCACTGGGCGCTGTTTATCGCGCTGGTGCTGGTGGCCCTGATCGTGCCCTACTGGTGGGGGCGTTTTCTTGCGGTCAAGGATGCGGCTTGGATTGTCGCCAACCTCGGTTTCCTTGATCCCAAGGGTGTTGCGTTGATTTCATGGACCGTCACCATCATGGCGATGGCCGGCTTGGGATTGATGGTTGCCGATGTGAAGAAATGGCTGTGGGGCACGGTTTTCGTGGTGGGACTCGCCGCCGAGCAGTTCGTTGCCGGCATGTGTCTGCTGAGCTTCAACTTCTGGAACGCCACTTATGTGATGTACGGAGATTCCTCGGGGCTTGCCAACGCTGCGAATCTTGGCATCATCGCGGCCGGATGCGGTGTCGCCGTCTACGCGGTGCTGTGGGTCGGACTGCTGGTCTGCATCAAAAAGGAATCGAAATTCAATGTGCTTACGCGCAGTTGGGCGTCGTTTTTGCTGTTTTTTGTGATCGAGAACATTTCGCTCGCGGTGGTGCTGTTCGGCGGGCTGCTGAACGTGGTCTGAAGCATCGCTCGCGGTATGGTTTGATTTGGTCTGCCCTTCGTGTATGATTTCCCTTTGGCGTGTTTCGCCCGCGGATAGAGAGCGCGCCGGTATTGGACCGGCAGCACCGCGCAGCAATATAAGGAGGATGCCGTGGCACTTACGGCTGAGGAAAAGCAGGAAATCATCAAGACTTACGCTACCCACGAGGGTGACACCGGCTCCCCGGAGGTCCAGGTTGCTCTGCTGACCAAGCGTATCGCTGATCTGACCGAGCACCTCAAGGAGCACAAGCATGATCACCACTCCCGTCGTGGTCTGCTGCTGATGGTCGGCGATCGTCGTCGTATGCTTGATTACCTCAAGCGCGTTGACATCAACCGTTACCGCTCCCTGATTGAGCGTCTGGGTCTGCGCCGATAGTTAAATTCTTCCGCCCGAATGCCTTCCTTGGCGTTCGGGCGTTTTTGCATGACAGCCGCGTTGAGGAAAAGACAGTTTGAAAGCCCGAGGTTTAGGGCGCATGAGGTCTAGAATCTAAAGATGAGGAAGCGGCGAAGGTAACGTCGCGTCACGCATGCAGAAATCGGTTGGAGTCCGCTGAAGAGGACTGCCGATAGTTGGTAAAAGAAAAAGAAAAAGGAGGAACCCTATGGAGGGTCCCGAAATCAAGGCTGTTGAAGCCGTAATCGATAATGGTTCATTTGGTAAGCGCACGTTGCGCTTCGAGACCGGTCGTCTCGCCCAGCAGGCGGATGGTGCCGTCGCCGCCTATCTTGACGATGATTCGATGATTCTGTCGACCACCACCGCCGGCTCCAGCCCGAAGGAGAATTACGACTTCTTCCCGCTGACCGTGGACGTGGAAGAGAAGATGTACGCCGCCGGCAAGATCCCGGGCTCGTTCTTCCGCCGTGAAGGCCGCCCGAGCTCCGA
>OIXX01000242.1_pt1 | contig 41193 bp, 30 predicted proteins | sample 1588161 | NCBI WGS metagenome assembly OIXX01 (sample SAMN03283274) | human gut metagenome | biome: human-associated habitat; material: feces | host: Homo sapiens | place: Peru | collected 2012 | reverse complement strand
TTTCGATTCAGGCAGCTACATAGCGCTCATAAGTTTTTAATGGGAAGTTATAGAGGGGAGCTTTTTGCGCCATTTTTCAATCACGAGATGTTTTCATAGTAAGGGGCTACTCATATGGCATGCAGATCGATACTTGCCTTTCCTTGTATTTCCAATTCGTCGGCTTATGAGTATGACAAGGATCTCTCATCCCTAGTCACAAGTCACTAGTCTCTCCCCGCTCCATTGTCTTTCATACTGCTGTGGGGAATCCATCCTGCGCCTTTGGCGCAGCCCGTCTCTAAGGGTCTACTCGTATCACATGCCAGGGAAACGCTGCCACTTTCCTTAAAGGAGGCTACTTTAATCTGCGCGAAGCCGATTTAAAAAGGCAGCGAAGACGCCACCACACCCCTTAACCCTGAACCTTGAACCCTTGAACCCTTGAACCCCTCACAAAAAAGAGCCGGCTTGCGCCAGCTCTTTTTTAAAAGATCTTATCCTGATGTCCGACTTTCTTTTTATTGCCTTTCTTCTCGTCGCGTTCTTCGAGTTTAAGCATGATGTCATAGAGATCGATGCCAGAGTTCTCCCACATCACAAACAGATGATAGAGGAGGTCACAGGACTCATCGATGATCTCTTCTTTGTCTTGATGCTGGTCGGCGATGATGACTTCAGAGGCTTCTTCGCCGATCTTCTTGTCGATCTTGTTTTTGCCTTCGCTCTGCAGGTAATTGGTGTAGGACTTATCCTGCGGATGGGCGCGGCGATCTTTGATTTCTTCAAAAAGGGTATGAAGGATCGCAAGGCTTCCTGTTTCTTCCCTGTTTTCCCACTCTGTAAGGCTTCTGAAGAAGCAGGTGGGATGATTTGTATGGCAGGCAGGGCCATCGGGAATGACCTGCACGATGAGGGTGTCCGCATCGCAGTCCACGAATATCTTCTTTACATGCTGGAAGTGGGCCGACTCTTCTCCTTTGTGCCAGAGCTTCTGTCGGCTTCTGGAGAAGAACCAGGTCTCTCCTGTCTCGATGGTTTTCTGCAAGGATTCCTGATTCATATAGGCCATCATGAGGATCTCGCCGCTTCTGGCGTCCTGCACAATGGCAGGCACAAGGCCTTTTTCATCGAAAGAAATGTTTTTTATGTCTACTGTTTCCATAATGTTGCCTTTCACATTTTATAGCATTGGGATCGAAAATCAGGTGCAGGGTTGTGGAGCGGCTTCGCCGCAAATTTTATATGGCGGTAAAGCCGATTCTCTCCCTTGAACCTTGAACCATTTATACTCTTATTTCTATTCCGTTCTGTGCGAGGTAGTGTTTGAGGTCGGGAATCGCAATTTCTCCGAAGTGGAAGACGGAAGCAGCCAGTGCTGCATCAGCGCCTGCTTCGAAGGCTTTGAGGAAGTCTTCTTTCTTTCCCGCGCCGCCGGAGGCGATGACAGGGATGGAGAGTTCTTCCGAGAGGACGCGCATGAGTTCCAGGTCATAGCCATCCTTTTCACCGTCTGCATCGATGGAATTCATGCAGATCTCTCCTGCGCCGAGCTCCATGCCTTTTCTGGCCCAGTCTACGACGGACAGTCCTGTATTCTTGCGTCCGCCTTCAACGAAGACGTCCCAGCCGCCTTTGGCGTTCCGCTTGCCATCGATGGAGAGCACGACGCACTGGTTGCCGAAGCGTTCAGCGCTTTCGCGGATGATTTCAGGATGCATCACAGCGGCAGAATTGACGGAGACTTTGTCGGCTCCTGCCAGCAGCATGGTACGGAAATCGTCTGCTTTGCGTATCCCGCCTCCTACCGTGAAGGGGATGGTGAGCTCTTCTGCGATGGCACGGACGGTATCAACGAAGGTCTCGCGTCCTTCGTGAGTGGCAGTGATGTCATAGAAAACGAGCTCGTCCGCGCCGGATTCGGAGTAGTATTTTCCCAGTGTCACCGGATCGTCAACGTCCTGAAGATTGTGAAATTTTTTGCCTTTGACAACGCGCCCGTGGTTCACATCCAGGCAGGGAATAATTCGTTTGGCTAGCATAATGTTGCATCCTTTGCGGGTCTACTCAAATGTGGTGGATAAAGAAGGTTTGGGGGCAGCCCGAGGGGCGTGCTGTCCCTTGATTGCATGCGAAAGAGGCTCAGCAGGTTCAAGAGGTCAAAGCGGTCCAAGAGGTTCAACGGGGATGGTGCGTCGCATAATACTATGAAAGCGCCGCGAAGTAAAATAGAGCGATGCCCAAAAGTTGTATTCAAGTCACCAGTCACTAGTCCCCAGTCACTCGAGGCACCTAATCCCTAGCCACTCATCCCTAATCCCTGCTTTTAAACTTGTGGTGCGGCGCAACCGCCACATTAACCTTGACCCCGTCAGCCTGAACCCTTTACTTCTCCTGGATCTCCACGATCTCTTTCATCGAAACTTTTTCTTCATAGAGGGCTTTGCCGGTGATCGCACCGTAGAGTCCCATGTCAGAGAGCTTCCGCAGGTCGTCTGCGCAGGAAACGCCGCCGGAAGCAATGAGGTGGATTCCGGGAAGTGCCTGCAGCTTTCCCATCATCTCGAAATTCGGTCCGGTCAGCATACCGTCACGGCTGATGTCGGTGTAAACGATGGTATTGACGCCATTCTCCAGAAGCGTCTTGACGAAGGGCAGGACCTTCTGGCGGCTGCCGTCGACCCAGCCGTTGGTGGCGACGGTGTCACCATGTGCATCGACGGAGACGGCGATATGGTCAGCGCCGTATTTCTTAGCGGCCTGGATCGCAAAGTACGGGGACGCGACGGCTTTCGAGCCGATGATGACGCGCCAAACGCCGTTCTCGATATGCTGCTTGATGGCTTGCTCTGTGCGGATGCCGCCGCCGACTTCGACGGGAATCTTCACCGCCTGACAGATGCGATGGATCACTTCGGTATTCACACCATTTCCTTTGAAAGCGCCATCAAGATCGACGACGTGGAGGTATTTGGCCCCGAGAGATTCCCACTTGAGTGCCATTTTTACCGGATCATCGCCATAGACGGTGAGGTCGCCGATCTTGCCTTGCTTTAAGCGGACACAGTGTCCGTCTTCTATATCAATTGCTGGAAATATTTTCATTTTTCTAACCATTCTGCTAAATTCTTCCAGATCCTAAGTCCGATGGGGCCAGATTTTTCTGGATGAAACTGGAATCCCAATACATTGTCTTTTCCGACGACGGCAGGTACGGTGACGCCGTAGTCTGCGGAAGCGATGATGTCTTCGCTGTCCCCGGGCGTCTTATAGTAGGAATGCACAAAGTAGACGTAGCTCTTCTCGGGGAGACCGGCAAGCACTTCATGCGGCCTGTGCATCACGAGCTCATTCCATCCCATGTGCGGGACTTTGAGATTTCCTTCTGGGAAATGGACGATACGCCCCGGAAGAAGTCCTAGAGCCGGCACTTCGCCCCCTTCTTCGGAGACTTCATAGAGTGCCTGCATGCCGAGACAGATACCGGCGAGTTTCTTGCCCTTTCTGACTTCTTCGCGGATGATGTCTGTCAGTCCATAGCCGGAGAGGTGTTCCATGGCATCCTTCATCGCACCGACACCGGGGAGAATCATGGCTTTCGCCTCGCGGATCTCTTCCGGATCGCGGGTGACGACGACATCAAGACCGGCCCGGGTGGCTGCGCGCACGACATTTGCCAGATTTCCTGCATCGTAATCAATGATGGCTATTTTCATCAGAGCACTCCTTTGGTGGATAATACCGTGTCGCCTTCGATGGTGACGGCCTCCTTCAGCGCGTGGCCGATGCCTTTGAAAAGGGACTCGACGATGTGATGCCCGTTCACGCCATACAGCGTCGCCATGTGAAGATTCATCTTCGCGTTGTTTGCAAAAGCGAGGAAGAATTCTCTCGTCATTTCCGTCTCGAAGCTGCCGATCCTCTCGACAGGGATATCGACATCAAAGACGAGGTACGACCGACCGGATAGATCGAGCACGATGCGGGAGAGCGCTTCATCCATCGGGCAGAAGAAGCAGCCATAGCGATGGATCCCCTTCTTATCCCCCAGTGCTTTTTCGAATACCTCTCCCAGCGTGATACCGATGTCTTCGATGGTATGGTGGTTGTCTACATCGAGGTCGCCCTTACAGGTGAGGGAAATGTCCATGCCGCTGTGACGGGCCAGCAGGTGCAGCATATGGTCAAAGAATCCGATGCCGCTAGTCCCTTCAAAACGTCCTTTCCCGTCGATGGTAAGCGTGATGGAAATATCGGTCTCGCCTGTTGTGCGGCGAAGTGTGGCTTTTCTCATGCGAGTGCCTCCCGGAATACAGAAATCAGCACATCATCGACGTCTTTCGTCGTGACGGAAATGCGGAAACCATTCGGGATGTCTTGGCTGTTTCTATAAATCTTGACGAGAATGTCTTTCTTGCGAAGCGCTTCAAAGATCTCCTCCTGCTTTTTATCCACCTGAACGAGGAGGAAATTGGTGCAGGACGGGTAGACCGTGACACCCGGGATTTCCTTCATGGCCGCGTAGAGACGATCTCTTTCCACGCAGATGGCATCGCGTACTTTGAAAATATCCTCTCTGTGACGGATGACGATCGGCGCAAAGAGCTGGGTGAAAGCGTTCAGATTGTACGGCGCCTTGATCTTCGCGATGGCTTCGATCAGCGCCTCATCGGCAGCGAGGTAGCCGCAGCGCATGCCGGCCAGGGCAAAGGCTTTCGAGAGCGTGCGGAGGACAATGAGATTCGGGTATGTATCGATGAGATCTATGACGCTTTCCTTCTGGGCAAACTCCATGTATGCTTCATCGACGAATACGATATTGTCAGCGGCTTTCAGCACTTTCTCAATGAATGCGCGCGGGAGCAGATCGCCCGTCGGATTGTTCGGATTGCAAATGACGGTCACCTTCGGCTGGTATCGCCTGACCGCTTCCAAAAGCCCCTTCTGATCGCGCCGGTATCCGGGAAGATCCTGTACCTTGATGGCAGAGGCTCCCAGCGTTTCCGCGCCAAGCTCATACATGTCGAAGGTCGGGCTGTGGATCAGGATCTGATCGCCCGGATCAAGGAATGTCCCCAACAGATAAGTGATCATTTCATCGCCGCCATTGCCGACGATGAAGTTTTCCGCCTTCCCGCCGATGTAATCCGCCAGCGCTTCCCGAATGTCATCGGACATCGGCTTCGGGTAGATCTGCGGGCGGAAGGTATCAAGAGCCTGGATGAGCTCCTCTTTCACGCCGGGGATGGTCAGGACATTCAGGTAGTTTTCATTCGCATTGATGACATGCTTTTCTGCGATCGGCGCTACGAAGTACGGATCAAAGTCAGCGATCGTTTTTCTGAGCCATTCAGTCTTCATCACGCACCTCCATCGCATGAGCGTGAGCCGTCAGGCCTTCCGCTTTAGCGAAAATCTGGACCTTCTTGGAGATTTTCTGGAAGGCCTCTTTATTATACATTTCTACACTGCTGTGCTTGACGAAATCATAAACACCAAGCGGCGAGGAGAAAGCGGCGGTGCCGGAGGTCGGAAGCGTGTGGTTCGGGCCTGCCATATAGTCGCCGAGTGGTTCGGAGGTGTATTTTCCGAGGAAAATAGCGCCTGCATTATAAATGAGCGGCAGATACTGCTTCGGATCCGGCAGCTCGACTTCCAGATGCTCCGGCGCGATCTTATTCACGATGTCAAAGCACTGTGCCGCATCCTTGCAGAGGAAGGCCTTCGCATAATCATCGACAGAGCTCTTCATGATCTCATAGCGGGAAAGCTCTTTCATCTGGCGCTCCATCTCCGCTTCGACCTTTTTACCAAAGTCGGCATCCGGCGTGATGAGGAAAACAGCCGCACGCGGGTCATGCTCCGCCTGCGACAAGAGATCCGCTGCGATCCATGTCGGATCCGCGCTGCCATCTGCCACGCAGCACACCTCGGATGGGCCTGCGATCATGTCGATGCCGACCGTACCGAAGACGAGACGTTTCGCCATAGCGACGAAGGCATTGCCCGGTCCTACGATCTTGAAGACCGGCTCGACAGACTCCGTGCCGTATGCCAGCATCGCGATGCCCTGCGCACCGCCGACCTTATAGATCTCCTTTACGCCAGCCACATAAGCAGCCGCTAGGATATTCGGATTCACCTTGCCATCCTTCCCTGGCGGTGTCGTCATCGCGACAGAAGGGCAGCCCGCCACGAGTGCCGGTACCGTATCCATGAGTACAGTCGACGGATAGGCCGCGCGGCCGCCAGGTACATAGACGCCGACACGCTGGATGGGAAGGAACTGTTCACCGAGCTCCACGCCATCTCTGAAATTCTTCGTCCAGGACTTTCTCACCTGTTCCTTGTGGAATATCTCGATATTCGCTTTCGCTTCTTTCAGAACTTCCAGAAATTCCGGCGTCACCTGCGCGAGTGCTTCCTGCATCTCTTCTTCCGTCACGCGGAAATCGGAGAGCTCTACCCCGTCGAATTTCTTCGTCAGCTCACGGATAGCTGCATCTCCCCCATCTCTGACCTTTTCCAGAATGGCAGAGACAGATTTCTCCAGCTCTTCCAACAAATTCACATTGCGATTCGTCAATGTACGTACTTCTCTCAAAGTAAAACCTTTTTCAGGTACTGTGATCCATTCCATGATGTTATTATCCTTCTTTCAGTATATAAGTTGGCGGGTTCAAGGTTCAGGGTTATCCCCCGAGCGGGTGCCCTTTGATTGCGTGCGAAAGAGGGGGGCGGGTTCTGTAGTTTCTACGGGTTCAAAGGGGTTGGTGCGGCGCAAATAATAATGAAGCGTCGCGGAGTTTTGATAGCGCTTCGCGCTGTCGTCATTTCGAGCGTAGCCGAGAAATCTATATTGCAGAACGCTCATTGCCTGATGTGAGGCAGCACCAAGACATCGTTTCCCCTCAGCGCATACACGTTAATTTCCGCAGTGCAGTAGAGATCCCTCGGCTACGCTCGGGATGACGATGCCGGAGAATCCCAGTCACCAGTCGCTAGTCACTCCTAATCCCCAATTCCTAATCCCTAGCCACTAGCCACCAGTCACTTATTTATTTGACCAACGCCATAAACTCTGCGATCTCCTTCTGCTTCATTTTGTACGATACCTTATTACAGATGAGGCGGGCGGAGAAATCCATGAAGTAATCATACGCTTCGAGGCCATTCTCGCAAAGCGTCGTCCCCGTTTCCACGATATCGACGATGACATCCGATAGACCTACGAGCGGCGCCAGCTCGACCGAGCCATTCAGCTTGATGATATCAATGGGCTGGAAGCGATCTGCGAAATATTTTCGCGCGATGGACGGATACTTCGAAGCCACCGTCAGGATCCGCTTCTGCATGACCTTCTGATTCCCCTTGATACCAGACACCGCCATGCGGCAGCGGCCAATCCCAAGATCCAGCACCTCATAGACATCCTCTTCCCCGTCCTCCATGAGGACATCCTTCCCGACGATGCCGGCATCAGCTGCCCCGCGGCGTACATACACCGCGACATCCGGGCTCTTCACCAGCGTCACGCGGATACGCTCCTCATCATCGGTGAAAATGAGCTTACGGCTCTCATCCGAATAATCAGAAAAATGGAAGCCCCCCTCCGCCAGCCGTTTCATGACCGTCTTCGCGATGCGCCCTTTCGCCAGTGCAATATGCAGCATACTACAGACCTCCCAATTTTTCTTCCAGCTCTTCCTTCGTGAGCGCCGTCCCCTCTAAAAGGAAACGCCCCTCTTTATAAGAAACGATCAATTTATAATCACCTCTGGCGATCGCATTCGTACTCGCGACCCCCATCACCGAGTAGCCCTTCTTGCGCCAAGCCATGAGCGTCACGATGAGATCCCGATCCGCCTTCTCATAGACCACCGCCAGATCGCACGAGGGTGCCATCTCTTCCAAAAGATTCGAGTCCGCCATCACTTCATAAAGCAGATTCATATTCATCCCGAAGCCGCACGCCGGACGCGGCACCTGGAACTGCGCCGCCAACGAATCATACCGCCCGCCAGAGATCAGCGAATACAGCGCACCATCCGCATAGATGCGGAAGACCAAGTCCGTATAGTATCCCATGTGCGACGTGAAGCCGAAGTCCAGCTGCACGCGATCCGCATAGCCCGCGACCGCCAGATACTCATACACCTTCTCAAGACGGGCGAGGGCATCCGCCATCTTATGATTCAGGCAAAGACCTTCCGCCCGCTTCAGCGTCTCTTCATAGCTGCCAAAGAGCCGCGGCAGCTCCAAGAGCACATCCCGCTGGATCTTCGTGATCGAAAGCCGGTCAGCCAGCTTTTCGAAAGAAACGAGATTTCTCTTTTCCAGGAACTCACGCACCTGCGAAAGCTCCTCCTTCGAGAGACGCAGCTCTTCGAAAAGCGCATCCATGTACGCCACGCTTCCGAGATCGATACGCATATCATGGATGCCCACCGACTCCAGGAATTCCGCCGCCATCACCATGACCTCGCCATCGCACTCCGGCGTCTCATCCCCCAGGACCTCGACCCCGCTCTGCAGGAAATACTTCCCGTGCGTCGACTTGCCATAGTATTCGCGGAAGACCATCGACACATAGCCGAATTTCAAAAGCTGCCGCGCATCCGGATACTCGCGCGACGCCGTCTTCACGAGAGGCACCGTCACATCCGGCCGCATGACCAGCACCTCCCCCTCGCTGCTGATGGTCTTGATCATCTCGCGCTGCAGCTGCGGGAAATAGGTGCCGTATGTATCGTAATCCTCAAAAGTCGGCGTCTGGATGATCTTGCATCCGTGCCGCCGCATGACGGAAACCACCGCACTCTCGATGCGGTCATAATTCTTCATTTCCTCTTCATGCACCATTTTTAAATCGTCTATTGCATGAGCCATACGAGCCCTCCTCTTTCTTTGTTATGGTTATACTTTATCACGATAAAGAGAAAAAGTAAAGGGGTTGACGTATTTTTTCCCACGCTCGTACATCATTTTCATTTCTAACGTGCACCCCACGGCTCTTCACAAATAAAAATGCGCAGACCCTAGGCCCGCGCATCCCAAACAACACGTATTTTCTTACATCATATAGAGATCCTTTTCTAAGGGGTATCTCTCCAAAAGTTTCGTTAAATCCTGTCGTGCAATCAGTTTGACGCCGGCTGCAGCAGCTCGTTCTTTATCATGGCTCGTGAAATCAAGTGCATTTGTGACTACCACCCCTGAAAAATGATACCCGAACTTTTTCTCATAAAACGGGATCGCACTGTAGATGGCTTCCACGCTATCATGAGATAGGCTTGCCCCCATCATCTGCTGGCATCGCACCAACAGTCCCTGCCGGGATTTCTGATCGGTTTCCACAACCACATCTACCCCGTAATTATTGGTTTGCTTCGTCTCTTCTGCCGCATAGCCGGGGATACTCGCATAGAGTTTCGCCACCATGCGTTCAAATACATCGCCTGTCACCTTATCTGTGTCTTCGATTGTCCAATATGACGCTGTGCTGCATGCAGATCCCGATTCCATGTCATTATTCCATCCTACCAGCTTATTATACATATCCTGCCCATCTACTTCGGTATCCGCGGTAGGGAAAATGACACTCTGACTCAGTGAACGCTTGTACTGCAAAAGCTGATCCAGCTTCACATCGAAGGAGTCGCCCCCTTCGTACTGAGCAATCGGCAAGTACACATGCACCTCTTTTTTCTGCCCGATGCGATACACGCGATCCGTTGCCTGATCCTCCTTGGCTGGATTCCAGCAGCGACTCAAATGGATAACATGGTTCGCTGCCGTAATGTTAAAGCCGACGCCACCAGCCTCTGCAGAAAGGATCAGAATCGCAAACCCCTCCTTTTGATTGAAGGCATCCACGATCTGCTGTCGCTTCAGGCCTATCAGTTCTCCATTGATGGGCGGCTGGATGGAAATCCCGAATGCCTTTTCCAGAAAACGCTTCAGGATTCGCTGCATTTTTCGGCTCGTCACAAAGATCAGTACTTTTTCTTTTCTGGCTTTGATATTCACCAGGGCCTGAAATGTTGCTTTCAAGCGCGCTGACATATTGAAAAAAGCATCGACACTCATATTTTCAAACGTACTATCCGCATATGAAGTCAGATGCGGGCAAAGCGATGTATCTCGAAGCATCGCAATCACTTGCAGGATATCTTTCTTCTTTCCTTTCTTTGCGTCAGCAATTATTTTTTCATACGCTTCTCTCTGCACAGGAGGCATCAGCACAGGTTTCGGTATGACCTCTTTATGCGGCAGTCCTTCCAAGTAGTCAGTCTTCTGCCGCCTGAGGAAAATCGGCTGAAGCTCTTGTTCCAATTTCTTTCCCAGCGCTTCCTGTCCGGCCATGTCTCCTTGCAGTTTCTTCAGTTGGTTTTGGTAGGTGTTACAGAAATTCTTCAAATCCCGCAAACGTCCTGGCTCTACGAAATCCATGATACTCCACAGATCCACCCATGCATTCTCGACAGGCGTCCCTGTGATAGCGATTGCAAAATCATATTTCATGGATTTCACTGCATTCGTGATGAGTGTCACTGGGTTTTTGATCTTCTGCGCTTCATCAAGCACCATGAATGACCAGTCAATACAACCAAAGCTGATATCGTAATTACGAAGCGTTTCATAAGAAGTCAATACAATCCTGTTCTTTGCCACCGGAGAAAAATCAAGGCGCAGATCATGCCCTCTTTTGAAATCTCTGAAACTATTTCCATACAGGGGGACTATCTCTTCAAAAACGCCTTCTTTCACAAAGTGAATGAATTCGCTTTCCCAATTTGCCAAGAGCGATACCGGGGCCACCACCAGAACAGAGTTCATGTCTTTTTCACCATAGGCATTCTTGACTCCGGAAATCAATCCCAAAACCTGCATGGTTTTGCCAAGCCCCATGTCATCGGCGAGAAGTACCCCCTGATACCCTGCCTTCCAGTTTTGTGCCATCCAGCGAATGCCCTCTTTCTGATAGGAAAAAGGCACTACGTCATCTTTGAAGCCGGATAATACCTGCTCCATCGACAAATTCGCGCCCAATTTTTGAAAGCGCGCCTCTCTTCGCTTCTGCCGCCTCTGCTCATTTGCCTGCTCGTAGCCTACACTTTCGGCATTTTCTTCACTGATCAGGTTTCCTCTATCTTTCTTTGGCTTCTCTCCGTCTGCGCTGCCACCGGTGCTATCTGTTACGTCATCCTTCCCCATCACCTTCTCAATGAAAGCACCAGTAAGTTTGTACGTTTTTCCTTGGTAAGAAATCGAAGACTTGTTTTTTGCAAAAGCATTCTCGATCAATTCTTTGAGAATCGCCACATTTTCCTCGGTCACTTCCGGTTCGTCAAGTTCATCAATCCCGTCAAGATCTTCTCTTCCTACACTCCCTTCCTCCGGCAACCAGCCGCCTTCTATCCCGTTGAGGTAAGGATATTTTTTTGCGATAAAAGCTCCATACTCAATCACACGATCCGAGTACTCACCCCGATCAAAGCGAAATGGAGCTCCGGTAAAGACACTTTGTGGAGACAGAACCAAGTTTTTGGCCTGCTCCTTTGTCAGTTTCCGTGCCTCCTTGATCTGCTGCAATCCATCTTGCTGCTCCTGATCAAATACGTAATAGGTACGATCTTTCCCCATGTACGACCGCTGCGCTTTGCTCCCGTTTTTAAACTTGCGTCCAAATTCACTGGCATCCTTCTCCCCATAAGGACTGCCATCAGCATTCAAAATGACGGGAGAGGCATAATATGTACCATCCGTATCTTCTTTTACCGAGATACTTAGATAATCAGGTGCCACTACATCGATCTTTTCCAAAAACGGATCGAGTCTGGCGTCAATCTTTTTGGCATTCTCTTTGATGAGTGCCACATATCGCAGGCTGCAAGCTAAGATTTTCTCTCGCTCTTTCAATCGACCAATCTCAGCATTACATGACGATGCGCTTTTCAAGATGGCATACTGCGCCTCACTGCACATATAACAGCACCCGGGACGAATATCTATATAGGAGCCAATCACTTTCGGATTCATGAAATATGTCCCATCCGCTTTTTGAAAATTCACTTTCAAGCGGAAACTGTTATTCTGCGGCAGACCTTCTTTCCCTACAAACAACGGATAGGGAAATATGGGAGGTAGCGTCAAGAGCTCCCTTTCATCACGCGAAAAAGAGACAGCTGTCTCGTGAGAGATCCGATAGGAATCTCCCACCTTCACTGCCTTTCCTTCCATTTCCAACATATCCAGTTCTGTATGGATATCTTCCCACTGGGGGCTATCCCCCTCCCAGTGAAAATGGTATCCCTCTTCGCTGCAAGTCCAGTAGGATATATTCATGGCTATACCTTCACCTTCCATTGCTGTTCCTCTCTCCAAATGCCGCAATGATCATAAATCCAGTCTCTCACCTTAGGCTGCCAACTCTGTCCTCTCCCCCTCGGATTGGTATGAACAAACTCCTTCTCTGTATCTGAATTTATTAAATGGCTGTAAGGAATCGTACGGTGTCCCTGAGCAAAAATCTGGATTGGCGATTTGGCGCGGCTATAGATGCGGAGCCTTCCGCTATAACTGACCTCTATAAAAGTATACTGTCCTATCGTAAATACCAAGAGACTCGTGTCAGAAGATTTTCCTTCCAGATAATCATATGCCATTAGCTTGCTCTTCTCCTCTTTTGGCAGGTCATTCAGAATGATCTGCTTTGCCTTTGGGCCTATTATGATGCGGGAAGCACGTATTTCATCCATGTACGCGCTCCAAAAATCCTGCCTGTACTTCCACTTGGCATCTGCAGTTTTCGCAATAATATGAAAGAATACAGCAAAGTCATTTTTGACCAGCCAATGCAAGAAAATTTCCTTTGCTTCTTCTTCCACGTATAGCCAAGCCGTATCATTCCCTCTCGGATCTCCCATGTACCGAAAAACAAGCTGCATCAGCCAGTTCTTCGCACTGTCACTGCCTTCTTCGTCCACATTGATGATGACAGGTCCCACCACCTGGGGAACCAGTCCTTTGTAAACCTGATCTTTCGTCAAATTTTCAAGAAGCACCTGCTTGGCATCCAATCCAATATCCATTTGAAACGCTTTCACTATAGCAGCTTTTACAAAATTGCTTCCAGATAACGTGGGAGGAAAAGACAATGTTTTGAGGGCGTCACGGAGATTTCCTTCGGAGAAGAATTCTGCCATTTGCGAGACACCATCTTTGTCGAGAAGCTGCGGGAAATCCTGCAGAAAATGGATACTTCTTACCCTCCGGTCATTTTTCTGCATTTGTTTCCAAAGCACGGTACGTATCCATTCCGTCTTGCTTTCTTTCGGCTTATAGCCACGAAAATAAGCAAAAAGCAGCCGCCGGAAACAAGTCATTTTCTCTAAATCAATCTGCTTCAAAATATACCGGGCCGCAGGCAGCGTTACTTCCGGAGAAAATATCACAAAAGGAAGACTTCTGATCTCCCGCCAGTTGAACTCTTCCCGGCTTCCCTGATACATACGTACCGCCTTTTTGACCAGTACCTGCAAATCAATAGGATTCACTGAGATCATGCGATCTGCCATCCCGCTGAGTTTTCTGCACACCGCCTCCGTATGAGGAAATCGAAGTACCTTCCATCGTTCATGACTTTCCCCAGCCTGACGATTAAGTGCCGTCGCTTTCATTGTGAGCCGGGCAATACTTTGACTTAATTCACTCATCCTCTTCACACTCGTCTCTCAGAATAAAATCACTATTTGGACTCATCCACCGGAGGCATCATTGTAAATCGCAAATCAATACGCCGGTTCGCCTGCCTGCCTTCTTCTGAGTCCTCATCATATTCATCATCCACGATGGGCCTAGTATCTGCATAGCCGGAGCAAGAGAATATCGGCTGCTCATTGGCATTCTTTTCTTTATCCAGCTCCGGCACATCCCCACGCATCAGATTCCATGTATTGATGGCTCTCTTCGTAGACAGCTCCCAATTCGATGGAAATTCATCCGTATGAATATCCACATTGTCCGTATGCCCTTCGATAAAGACAGTTTCTACCACATTTTTATACTCTTTTTTATCGAGCAATTGGTACAAGACATCCCCCAGATTCCGGATGACCTGCTGCCCTTCTTCTTTGACATCGGCTTCTCCCTGTGCAAAAAGTGCGCCTTCCGGAATACGGAGAACCCCCTGTTTCTTATCGATCTTAACAGAGATTCCCCGCTCACTCATCTCCTCTTGGATTTCTTCAAGCAGCTGGTCTCTTTTGGCATTGTTTCCCATATATTGATCTTTTACCTGCCCCAAATTCAGCATGAAGTAGCAGACCGCCAAGATGAAAATAGAGAGCATCCCTGCCATGAGATCACTGATGGACAGGTTAAAGGCATTTTCATGATTTTCCTGCATTTGTGTATTTCCACGAGTTCTTCGCATAGTGAACTTTTACCTCGATTATCTCATTTTCTTAATGGCATCTGTCAAATCTTCAATGTTCTCATTTACCTCCTCCGTTACGCCGGCCAATGTATCGACCGCCGTCGAAATCGTTTCATCAAATTTTTTCAGCTTCGCCATCAGGCCCTCATTGGTGACTTTGTTATAGTTCTGCATCCCACTATCCAGCTGTACAAAAGCTTTCTCCAACTCTCCGCTGACACCTTTGAAACGTTTTTCGTAGGCAGTCCAAGAGTTCCTCGCCTCTTCCAGTGCGCTTTTTACATACAGAGAAGATTCCATATAATCGCCGGAAATCTTCCGCATCGACTCTGCTACGCTCTTTGCATCCGCCTGCTGCTTTGTGATAGACTGCGCCAGCACCTGCACACCGCTGTCCAGTGAAGCAGCTGCCTGCTGCAGAGGCTCGGCTGCCTTTTGTAAAGGTTCTGCCGCTGTTTTCAATTTCATAGAAACATCATCCGCCGCTTCTACGAATACCTTGGCGGTCTTGCCCGCCGCCTCTACCGTCTTACCAGCCGCATTCACTACATTCCCAGAAGAGGACACCGCCTGCCGCATCTGGTCGAGCGTTTCCTGCATATGTTTTTCATGCGTATCCATCATAGACTGCATCTGCTGCATCTGATCAGCAATTTCCGCCATGAGTTCCTTGACGCTGGCATTGATAACGCCCAGATTTTCTTTCGTCTGGTCGGCACTGTCTATAGCAAATTTCCCAATGATCGACTGCATCTGCTGCATCTGGCCACCACTCTCCGCCATGAGTTCCTTGACACCGGCATTGATAACGCCCAGATTTTCTTTCGTCTGGTCAGCACTGTCTATAGCAAATTTCCCAATGATCGACTGCATCTGCTGCATCTGGCCGCCAATCCCCGCCATGAGTTCCTTGACACTGGCATTGATAGCGCCCAGATTTTCTTTCGTCTGGTCAGCACTGTCTTTAGCGATTTCCCCAATTTCTGTGCGCTGTTCCTTCGCACTCGCTGACATCTCGTCAAAAATATCCTTCATGGTCGTTTTCATCTCTTCCATGAGAGCTGTCATCCTCTGAATATTTTTATCCGTCTCTTCCGTCTGTTTATTCGCCATGCTTTCCATGGTCTCATTCATTTTGGAAATCGCCTCATTCAACGCATCCAGCGTTTTCTGATTGGCTTCCGAAGAGGCCTTCGTCGAGCGGTCCAGAATGTCCCGAATTCCTTCAGCAAGAGATGCAATATCGGAAGACAAGTTCTTCAGCGAATTTCCTAATTCTTCGGCCCCCTGACCAACACCTTTTTTCAGAACATCCCCCAGCTGGTCAAAACCGCCAATTACAAGGGAATTGGTATTGGACGAAATCTGCATCAGCTGTTCAGTTTGCTTATCCTGTCTTTCTGAAAGTCCCGCAAGCATAGTATCCAGATTGCCCTTCATGGCACTATCCATCTTCTCCGCCAGCTGATCCAACACATCCGGCAGATGATCGCAAATAGAGATAGCCATATCTGTGCTGAGCTGTTCCATCGCTGCCCGCTGCGCCCGGCTTTCTGCCAGCTCTTCGAGCAGGATTTCTTCCACGCTTTTGCGAATGAAGACCTGATCCAGTGCATCAGTAAAACGGGAAACCGCATCGCCAAACCTTTTCATATTCTGACTATGCCACACGCCAAATACAATAGCGCTCACAATACCGAAAATAGATGTCACAAACGCAGTACTCATCCCGCCAAGAAGACCACTGATACTGGAAGAAAGCGCGCCAGTACTGCTGGTATCTACACCTGCCAGACCAATAGTCAGCCCTATAAAAGTACCTAAAATGCCGATACCGGTAAAAGTCCCCGCTAACCCCGACCAAAGTCCGCCTTTCATGCCCTCGGTAAATGCTGCAACTGAAAAATAGGACTCAGATTCAACAGTCGAATACTTCTCTAGCCCATCGTTTCCGGGGATAGAAATCAGTGTCCGCTGATACTTTCTCCAAATCCCCTTTATGAGATCACTATTCTCCATTTCCTGAGATAATGACTCAAAATAAACATTGACATTCTGCGGATTGTATTTTTTCAATATATCAAGATATGTCTCTATTTCTTTATACCGAGCGTCCAATGGTTTTACAAAATGGTATTTGTATAAAAGGAATGTAGCAAAGAATGCCACAATGAACACCCAATTTATCGTTTGAGAAAAAAACATTTTACAAAACTGAATAAATTCCATCACGCACTCTCCAATTCAAAACACTACACTAAAAAAGCGCATTTATAGAAAATCAACGTCTACAAACACGCATGATAAAATGAACAGGGAGATAAACGCCCCTCAAGTCTTCCAGGCAGGTCAAAGTACTTTGCTAAATCACATTTCATATGGTTTCGTCTCATAATTCCCATCCTCCTCATCTCCTGCATATTTTATTTTTAATTATAACCATATGTAATGACAAAAACAGAGTTATTATAAAATTTATTTTACTTCATCCTCGTTTGATGCATGACCTTGCAACATCCAAAAACCGCCGGAAAGTGATCCACAAGGGATCCTCCTTCCGGCGGTTTTATCCTGTACGCAAAGGGCTACAGAATGTAATTCGAAATATCAATATTTTCCGTGACGTCGCCGAGCTTATTTCTCACATAGCTCTCGTCGATGGTGACGTGCTTATCTTCGAGGTCCGGCGCATCGAAGGAGAGGTCTTCCAAGACGCGCTCCAAGATCGTATAGAGGCGGCGGGCGCCGATGTCTTCGGTCTCAGTATTCACGCGGGAGGCGATGTCGGCGATGGCGGAGAGGGCGTCTTCGGTGAAGGTGATGTCGACGCCTTCGGTCTCGAGGAGCGCGGTGTACTGGCGGATGAGGGCCTGCCGCGGCTCGGTCAGGATGCTGCGGAGGTCATCCTTGGTGAGGCTTGAAAGCTCGACGCGGATCGGGAAGCGTCCCTGGAGCTCGGGGATGAGGTCACTGGGCTTGGAGACGTGGAAGGCACCAGCGGCCATGAAGAGGATGTGATCGGTCTTCATTTGGCCGTACTTGGTCTTGACGGTCGCGCCTTCGACAATCGGGAGGATGTCGCGCTGCACGCCTTCTCGGGAAACGTCGGGGCCGCCGGAGGAGCGGCCGCCTGCGATCTTGTCGATCTCATCGATGAAGATGATGCCGCGTTCTTCGGCGTAGTGGATGGCTTTGTCTTTGACGACTTCCATATCGACCATCTCATCGGCAGCGGCTTCTGCGAGGATTCTCTTTGCGTCGCGGACGGTGACTTTCTTCTTTTTCATCTTCTTCGGCATCATGGAGGAGAGCATCATGGAAATCTGGTTCGCCTGTTCGTTATCGGTGTTCCCCGGATTTCCTTTCTCTTCCACTTCGATCTCGATCACACGGTCATCAAGATCGCCGTTTCGGATGCGCGTCTCGAGGTCTTTTCTTCGCTCTTTCTCGCCTTCATCCATCGGCGTCTCTTTCTTTGCTTCGCCGAAGATGATGTCCATGGGGCTTCGTGTCTCGGCTTTCTTGGAGGGCCACATGGCTTCTGCGATGCGGTGAATCGCTTCTTCGTCGGCATCCTTGCCGTGGCGGCTGCTCTCTTCTTTCTTCACAAGGCGGACAGCTTCTTCGGCAAGGTCGCGGATCATGGACTCGACGTCGCGGCCGACGTAGCCGACCTCGGTGTACTTGGTCGCTTCGACCTTGACGAAGGGGGCGCGGGTGAGGGTCGCGATGCGGCGGGCGATCTCTGTCTTGCCGACACCGGTCGGCCCGATGAGGAGAATGTTCTTCGGGCTCACCTCTTTCGCCATTTCCGACGTGAGGCGGCTGGCACGCCAGCGGTTTCGGAGGGCGACGGCTACAGATTTCTTCGCATCGCTCTGCCCGATGATGTACTGGTCCAGATATTCCACGATTTTTCGCGGGGTCAGGTTTGTATTTTCGTTCATCAGATTTCCTCCACGATGACATTGTGATTCGTATAGACGCAGATGTCGGCGGCGATGTGCAGGGATCTCTCCGCAATGTCACGGGCGGAGAGATCGGTCGCGGAGACCAGAGCGCGCGCGGCGGCAAGGGCGTAGTTTCCGCCGCTGCCGATGGCGAGGATGCCGTCATCCGGCTCGATGACTTCGCCGTTCCCGGAAACCAGGAAGAGGTGCTCCCCATCGGTCATGATAAGAAGGGCTTCGAGCTTCTGCAGCACGCGGTCGCGTCGCCATTCCTTGGCAAATTCGACGGCTGCGCGGACAAGATTTCCATTGCAGTCGGAGAGGCGCGCCTCGAATTTATCGAAAAGGGCAAAGGCATCTGCGACAGAGCCTGCAAATCCGGCAATGACGCGGCCGTGGTAGAGGCGGCGCACTTTGCGGGCGGTATTCTTCATGATGACCGCATTGCCCATGGTCACCTGTCCGTCACCGGCGACGGCGGTGTGTCCATCCTTCTTAACCGCGAGGATGGTGGTGGCGTGAAATAGAGAGTCTTGAGACATGGGGTGTTCTCCTTTATCGTATTGGCTAAGGGAAATAGTGTTCAGGGTTAGCCCCTCGGGGCGTTGCCTGCGTGCGAAAGAGGTTCAGCTGGTTCTACAGGTTCAGAGGGTTCAACAGGGTTGGTGCGGCGCATAAAAATCAAAAACGCCGCGAGTATATATGAGGCAATGCCCGCATTCCAAATTCTCCCTCCTTCCTCTAAAAGGAGGGAGTACTATCGCGATCCGATTCCTCTAAAAGAGGAAAACCCGCGCAGAGAAAGGGGTTGGCATTTTTATTTGCGTCGCTTTGCAACGCCTCGACTTATCTAAAACTCACGGCGCCTACTTATTTTATGCGCCGCTCCGCAACCTTGAACCTGTCAACCTGAACCCTGAACCCGTCGCGCCAGCGACTAGACTAGACTAGAACGCAAAGAGACTCATCTGTTCTTCTTCCGGCAGTCCTTTGAGGACGCCCATGGAGTCTAAGGTATCTATGATGGACTGGCTGACCTTGCCTCGCTTCTTGAGGTCCTCCTTCGAGGTGAAGGGATGATCCTGTCTGGCAAGTACGATCTCCTTGGCCACCGCATCACCAAGAGCAGGGATGCAGTTGAATGGCGGCAGGAGTTTCCCATCGACCATGAGGAATTGCGAAGCGTCAGATTTTTCCAAATCAATCGGCAGGAAGGAGAGGCCGCGCAGGTACATTTCAGCAGCGACTTCGATGACGGTCGCATTTCCTTTTTCCACGGCTGTCGGCTTGTCGAGCGCTGCGATGCGGGCTAGCTCCTGCTTCATGGACGCAAGGCCGCGCAGGATGACGGGTGCATTGAAGGAGCCTTCGGCACGGATGGTGAAGTAGGCGGCATAGTAGGCCAGCGGCTGATAGACCTTGAACCATGCAATGCGGAAGGCCATCATGACATAGGCGACGGCATGGGCTCGCGGGAAGAGGTAGCCGATCTTGAGGCAGGAGTCGATGAACCACTGCGGCACGTGCGCGGCATCAAGCTCGGCGCGGTTATTCGAGCCGCCTTTTTCGAGGCCCTTGCCTTTACGGACATTTTCCATGACTTTGAAGGATGTCAGGGGCTTCACGCCATGCTGGATGAGGTAGTTCATGACGTCGTCTCGGGTAGAGATCGCATCCTCCAGTTTGACGACGCCGTTCTTGATGAGGTCCTGGGCATTGTTCAGCCATACGTCAGTGCCGTGGGAAAAACCGGAAATACGGACCAGCTCCGAGAAATTCTTCGGGCGCGTGTCTTCGAGCATGCCGCGGACGAAGGGCGTGCCGTATTCCGGCAGGCCGAGGGCTCCGACGGTGACGCCTTTATTTCCGATCGCACTTGCAAGCTCATCCGGCGTCAGGCCCAGTGCTTCGGGCGAGCTGAAGAGGGAGAGTGTCTTCTGGTCGTCGAAGGGGATCTTCAGCGGGTCGATACCGGTGATGTCCTGCAGCATACGGATGACCTTCGGATCATCGTGGCCCAGAATATCCAGCTTCAGCATACGGCCGGAGATGGAGTGGTAATCGAAGTGTGTGGTGATGGTCCCGGGGATCTGCTTGCCATTCTCATCCTTCAGGTATTTTTTATTCGCGGCGTACTGGAGCGGCGTGAAATTGTGAATATCCATATCACGCGGGCAGACCATGATGCCTGCCGGATGCTGGCCGGTCGTGCGCTTCACCCCGGCCACACCGGCGGAGAGTTTTTCGATGAAAATATCATTGAATGTCAGCCCGCGATTCTCCGCGTATTTCTTGACGAAGCCATAGGCCGTTTTATCCTGAATGCCTGCGATGGTGCCGGCACGGAAGACATTGTCGCGGCCGAAAAGCTCTTCGGTATATTTGTGCGCGACGCCCTGATCGTCTCCCGAGGAGAAATTCAGGTCGATATCCGGTACCTTGTCTCCGTCGAATCCGAGGAAAACGGCGAACGGGATATCATGCCCGTTCTTTGCGAGTTCGCTCCCGCACTTCGGGCATTTCTTATCCGGCAGGTCGAAGCCGCCGCCGACAGAGCCGTCTTCGAAGAAATGGGTCCAGTGGCACTTCGGGCAGACGTAGTGCGGCGGGAGAGGATTCACCTCTGTGATGCCTGACATCGTCGCGACGAAGGAGGAGCCGACAGAGCCTCGCGAGCCGACAAGGTAGCCGCGATCATTCGAGTGCTTGACGAGCTTGTGCGCGATGTAGTAGAGGACGCCGTAGCCGTGATTGATGATCGGCGTGAGCTCGAGCGTCAGGCGGTCCTGTACGACCTTCGGGAGCGGGTCGCCGTAGATGGCCTTCGCATTGTCGTAGCACATCTTGACCAGCTTCTCATCCGCGCCTGCGATTTTCGGGTTGTAGGACTTCCACTCTTCGGCGAGTGGCTTTAAGACTTCGCACTGCTCGGCGATCCTTCTTGTATTCGTGACGACGATCTCGATGGCCTTTTCTTTGGGAAGGTAGCTGAATTCATCCAGCATTTCCTGTGTGGTACGGATGTAAACGGGCGGATGGGACTCGATCTTCCCCGGTTTTTCCCAGTTTGAGAGGAGAATGTCACGATTTCTCTGGTCTTCCGCAAACATGTAATGGGCGTCGGATGTCGCGCAGCAGGGCATGCCTGCCTTGTCGGCGATCTCGATGACCTTGCGGTTCAGATCCTCCAAGTCCTTCTTCGTATTGATCTTGCCATACTTGTCGTCATTGATGAGGAATTCATTGTTTCCGAGCGGCTGGACTTCGAGGTAATCGTAGAACTTGGCTTTTTGGATGAGTTCTTCATCGCTCTCCCCCGCAAGGACCGCACGGAAGAATTCTCCCATGACGCAGGCGGAGCCGTAGATCAAGCCTTCGTGAAGCTCTTCCAGTATGGGCTTGGGGATGAGCGGACGTTTTCTGTAAAATTTGAGGTGCGACAGTGTCACCATGCGGTACAGGTTGCGCAGGCCGGTGATGTTCTTCGCAAGGATGATGATATGCCCGTACTGCTGGCGGTCGGCGTCCGGATCCGCCGGGATCTCATCGATCATGTACCCCTCCATGCCATAGATGACCTTCTGATGGTACTTGTCTGCGAGATCCTGGATCTTCGGGAATGCCTGAATGACGCCATGATCTGTGATCGCGACCGCCGGATGATGCCACTTTGCTGCCGTCTTGATGATCTCTTCATTGTCGATAAGACCATCGAGGCTCATTTTCGTATGCAGATGGAGCTCGACGCGCGGCGTCTCGTAATTGTCCTCGTGGTCGATCTTGACGGTCTCGCCCTTTTCCATCTGAGACAGCTCCAGCACAAGCCCGCCGGAGTACTTGTCGAGGCGCACATTGCCGCGCACCTTGACCGTCGTCCCCGGCTTCAAAGACTCGACAGCTTCTGCCTCCTCGGGGCGGTCGAAGAATTTCTTGCACGGGATGCCATTCGTTTCATCGGCCAGATTCATGAGAAGGAGCTTCTTTTTGCTGCGAAGCTCGCGGACCTCGATAGAGATCACCGTGCCGACAAAAATGACACCATCCTTCTCTTCATTCACACTGCGGATCTCGATGGCCTCTCCCGTGATGTGCTTCCTGCCAAGGTATATGCCATTCACTGCGCCACCTTTTTTGGCAGCGGGCGAAGGCGCTATGAAAGCGCTCTTCGGCAAGACACTCGAAAGAGATGGCAGACTACTCGGCATGGAGATCCCCGGCATCGGTGTCTCTTCTGCCATTGCCGGTGCCGTCATTTCCGCTTCCTGCGCCGCGGCGATGTCGTCAGCGGTCGGGAAGACAGGGATATCCGGCGCAAGGCTGTAGCTCTCCATGGGTTCTTCCGGCGGCGGGAAATCCGCCGGCGGCATATCCGGATCCATCATGGGCGCTGCGGGCGCAAAAACCACACTCGACACATCATCACCATTGATATAGATCGTTTCCACGCATGCCAAAGCCGGCCCCATATCTTTGAGTGCCTTCAATGCGGCTTCTTTATGGTCGGCCTTGATGTACCATGCGTGGCTCTCGGTGTCGATCTCCATCAAAGTGATGACGGATCCCGCCTGTCGGGACTTCAGACGATACTTTCCCATAGGATCTCCTTTATATATGAAATGGATAGCAGCCTTTCGTTGATTCTGTAAAATCATGTGAAAGGCAAAACGAGGCATGAAGGGGCGGCGCACCGTCATGGAAAGAGCGTGAACTCCTTCCGGGCAGTCTCCTTATGCCGCAAGCCTTCTTCTCTGCGGATGGCGCCGCTTTGCCATTCCTCATTCCGGTTTTACGCCTCCCCCTTCTTCACTGCCTTAGGGGAGGACGGCTCGGATGGCTGGGGAGGATCATCCGGTTTCACCTGATAGGTGATGACGGTGTCGACCGGTTCATAGTCTGAGAAGAAGCTGTCGTGGTAGATGCGGCCGTCAGCCCACTTGACAGACTGCGTGACGAGGACATTGTGTCCTTCGTGGCCTTCCTCGACCTTTTTATCCTCTTCCTGCGAAGGGTCGACACGGATCACGGTCTTAAAGGGCAGGACTTCGTCGCTCTTCTTTGCGATCTCTACGAAAGAGGGCTTGTCTTCCTGATTTCCTAAGATGCGCACAGTCACAGCACCCGGTTCGTAGACCGCATAAATGTAGACGCCATGCTTCAAATGATTCAGAAAGCAGAAATCTAGAGAACCTTCCGCGACGGTCGCATCGCGCCCGATCGGCGCATAGGGCGCCGGCGAATAGTGGCAGGTCCGCTCTGTCACGGCAAGCCCTGACAGAATGACAGCATTGAAGAGCGTCGTACTCACCTGACAGACGCCGCCGCCTGTCCCCGGCTCGACCTTGCCATTGATAATGACAGGGGCTTCGAGATAGCCATTCGCGCTGGAACGGGAGCCTGTCGCCTGGTTATAGGAAAAAGAGACTCCCGGTGCGATGTACCTGCCGCTGATACTGTTTGCAGCGATCTCGATATTTCTACTGCGGTTGCCCCCGGGATAAAAGGTGGTCGTGTATTCGGCAAGGACCGCATTGATTTCCTTGGCAGCCTCTTTTGTCATATTCGGCATCTGGATGTCTGTGGCCGGGATCTCCACCTCTCCGCTTTCGCCCTTTTTGAGTTGAAGCGCGGCTGCTTCTTCCAGTGCCGCCTTGTCGATTCTCATGGAAGGCCTGCCTTCATCGAAGGAAACGGATCCGTCTTTCCCAAACCGGGGCTTCGCATTGACAGGAGGCTTCGCATACTTGGCGGTCAGCTGGGCGATATCCTCGGTAAGGTGCTTCTCATCAAAAGAAGCATCGATGGCCGCACTATGCCCGGTGAGGAGGATCCGCCAGCGATCGTACCAGCGCTGGAAGAGCCCGCCCGTCCGTCCAAGAGCCATGGCTTTCTCTATGGCCTTCTCGTCATAGCGGACAGAGAGTGAGCGGAAGGAGATCTCTTCGTGAGCATCCTCCTTTGTAATTACCAACCTTCCATGCAAAAGAGCCGCATTTTTCACGGAAAAAAGCTCCTTGAGCTCTTCCTCCGTCGCGCCGCCTGCCTTTGTCCCATGGATGGTGACGCCGGGGATGACCCTGCCGTCACTTACCCAGAGAAACGGCGCGCTTCCGATGCCGATAACAGCCAGTATGAAAACCAGTCCGAATATCCGCTTCCAGCGGTATCGTCTTTTACTCAATGATAGTCCCTTCGTTTCGTATATGACATTTGAGGTTATGGGTTCATGGTTCAGGGTTGTGGTGCGGCGCATAAAAATCAGAAGCGCCGCGGAGTTTTGATAGCGCTTCGCACCGTCGTCATTTCGAGCGTAGCCGAGAAATCTCTATGGCAGAGCGCTCATTGTCGCATATGAGGCAGCACCAAGCCATCGTTTTCCCTCAGTGCATACGTGCTGATTATCGCAGTGCAATAGAGATCCCTCGGCTACGCTCGGGATGACGTTACGAGGAATCCCAGTCACTCCTAATCCCCAATCCCTAGTCACTAGTCACTGCTTCCCCCTCAAACAATACTTCAGCAGCAAATCTTTGAGTTCGAGCTCCGAGGCACCTTGGCGGGAAGCGAGTTGGTACTTCATGATCTCCAGAAGAAACCACTCCGCCTCTTCTTCCGTGACCTTCCTTGCCTCGGCCTGCACGGCCCGCCACTGCCAGGAGGATCTCACCCCCAGCGCCTGCTGGATACGGGTGGGCGGCACGTGATTCCTTTCCATTTCCTTCAAGATCTTGATCTTTCTGAATTTGGAAGAAAGAAGTCCGAGATTTTTGATCGTGGTGGTCATATCCGTGAAGACGCGGTCCGCACTCTCTAAGACTAGCTGTGACTTTTTGTCCAGAAGAGCATCGACGAATTTGAAGATCCCCTGATTCATGTAGTCGGGAAGTGCAAGCTCCAAAAGCTCCTTCGTCACGACGGACTTTTCCCCGCACATCAGTACCATCTTATCACATTCCGTCTGCAAAAGGGGAAGGGAAATCGTATCCCACGAGGAGAGTACATCCTCCAAATAAGTCCGTGCGGAGAAATCGACACGCTTGCCCGCTGCTGACAGGAGACGTATCATCGCACCTGCCGCATCACGCGGCAAAAGGAGCGAAAGCTCTTCACTGTAGCAGACAGACAGCAGCCCTTTCACGATCTTCGTTCGCTTGTCCGGCTTTCCATCGAGCTGGATCAGGCAGAAAATATCAGGAGGCAGGCCTTCGAGCCTCTCCACAAAGCGGAGGGCCTCCTTTTCTTCTTTCTCTGCTTTCGAAATGCGCTTCAGGAAAGGGGGATTGTGTATCACAACCGCAGTCGCACTGGAAAAAAGCGATTGCCCTGCCAGGGCATTCTCATACTCTTCCAGACTTCCCTCTCCATCGAACAGAACGGGATCCGGCGGATCTCCCTCAAAATAGGCCTTGAGCAGACCCTCCCGACGAAGGGCAAGGGATACCAGATCTTCACCATAGAGAAAGCAGCAGTTCTTTTTATTTAACTTTTTGGCAGGCATAAGTGATCGTCCTTGTATAAATGTAAACAGGAATCGGGAGTGACTTGGGCTGGTGTCTAGGGATTAGGGATTAGGGATTAGACTTATAGAGTGAAAGACTAAGAGACTGGGACGTCTGATGTCTGATGTCTGACTTCTCACCCAGTCCAGAAGCTGACAAATCGCACTACCAGTCACTAGTCACTAGTCACTAACTTCCACCCATTCTTGTACACGATCTCCTGCATCCCCTTCTGATACAGGTTCACGGATGGGATGTCTTTGAAATCGAAAAGCTCCATATCTTCATAGGCATGGACGAGACGGGTCCCGCCGTAGATGACCAGCTCGGGCGCCATGGTCTCCGCGTCTTTTTCCGTATATTCTTGAAAGCCATGGCTGCCGGTGATCCACAGGGTATGAGGAGACGCTTTTGGCATGGGGCTTCGTCCGGAAAGGAAGATGTCCTTCTCCCCCATCACCATCTGCCAGCTGCTGCCATTGGTGATAAAGTGCAGCTCATCCAAAGAAAGTGCGGCCCTTCCCAGACATCGCACGCGCGCTGTCTGCCCCGATAGAAGCTGCGTCGCCCATTTCCGCGGATCGCCGCCTGTCACCCAGATCTCCCTGACAGGTATCCCCATCACGAGAGGGAGCGGCTTATCGACATCCTCCAGATCCAGAATGAGTACATCTGCCTCCTCTACCCCTTCATAGGCGAGGATGGAATTCCACTCCCAGACAGCGGTGCGTGAGGAGATGCGGCTTGCCTTATAGTATAAGATGTTTCGCCCGTCATTGACAAGAAGGATTCCGCGATCACCGCCAAGATCCGGACAGATGACGCGGGTCGAAGGCGCCAGGAGCTGAGCCGTCGCTATGGCAAGAAAAAGAAGCGAAAGCATGCCTCCGGCAGCCATGCGAGAGCGAGCGGAAAGCCGCTTTCTGAAATACACCACCGCAAGAAGTGCATAGTAAAAGGCCATTTCTAAAGAAGAAAGACCGCCTGTCACAAGCTGCGCTCCCCTGGCCGAGGAGAGGAGAAGATTCAGACGCAAGGCTAAAAAGACCGCATAGTCTGCCGCATAGAGAAGCCCTGCCATCAGCGGACGGCAAAGAAGGGAGACGAGCGCTGCGACAAGACCTGCGATAATGACCCATTCCAGAAACGGCGTGACGAAAAGATTCGCAAAGATGAAATACATCGGAAAGCGATGGAAATCATAGAGCATGATCGGTATCGTGAGAAGCTGCGCCGCTGAAGACAGCGCGATCCCTTCCTTCACCCATTTCGGCAGCTTTGGGAAAGGGCTCATCCAGCGGAGGATCGGACGGTAAAAGAGGAGAATCCCCGCGGATGCGCCGACCGAGAGCTGGAAACTCACATCGTACACATAGTAAGGATCCCAGAGCAGCATGCCAAAGACCGCCGCCCCCAGAAGATTCAGCGTCGCCCTCTCCCGGTCAAGGAAGATCCCAACGACAGAGAGAATCCCCATGACCGCCGCACGGATGACGGGCGGCACAAGCCCTGAGAGCACCGCGTAAAACAGCACAAGCAGGATGGCCGGCAGGATCACAAGGCGTCGCGGCAGCGAGAGCCAGCGTCCCAAAAGGTACAGGAAGCCCAAGAGCAGCGCCACATGCGAGCCCGAGACAGAGAGAATGTGGATGATGCCCGTCGCGGAGAATGACGTCATGACCTCTTCCGGAATATCATTATAATTGCCTCCGAAGAGAAGCGTCATCAGGATCGAAAGGCGCACCGGATCCATGTAAGGCGCAAATCTCTCTTTCAGCGACTGCTTCATCTCCGAAGAGAATCTCTCTATGCGATATGCGCCGCTCTCACCGGCAAAGGCGGGATGCATGCCTTCGGTGAGATACAGCCTTCCAAGGAGATGGCGGCTCCGATAGCGTCCCGTGAGATCGATCTTTCCCGGATTCTGATACAGGCGGATCGGGCTCATTTCTCCTTCGGCGTAAAGGCGGTCCCCGGGATGGAAATGCCTGGTCTCCTTCTGATCATAGAGGTAGCACGTCCCCGAGAGCGGCTGGAGCGTCCCATCGGCGTATCGGATGGAAACGAGCGCAATCGCATATCTCGCATAGCCCTCTTCCCCTTTTTGTACCAGCGGCTCCTCCATAACGATACCTTCATAGGTGCCTGCGCTTCGGCTCGCCCAGTGTGACTGCTCCTGCCACAGGGCATCGGAGAGTGCCATGCGGAAAGCACCGATCGTCAGAAGAGAAAGCGCCGCTCCCAAAAGGACAAGGGAAAAGCGGCAGCGGAAATGACCATAGAGAAGGAAAATCACACCGGAAAGGAGCAGCAAGGCATACCCATAAGGCAGCAGAAAAGGCGGAAGCTCCTCGAAAAGAAAAACTCCCGCTGCCAGCAAAAGCGCACTCCAGAAAAGTCCCAGCCGGATCATCATAGGGTGATCTTATCCGCCATCTTCTTGTAACGACTCTCACCGATAGAGGGCACCTTTTTGAGCTCCTCCTTCGAGGAAAAGCGGCCATGCTCCTCACGGTAGCGGATGATCTTCTCCGCCGTCACCTGACCGACGCCCGGGAGTGCTTCGAGCTCTTTCGCGCTGGCGGCATTGATAGAGATGAGCCCGCTCCCCCGTGCATCCGCCTGCTCCGGATCAAGCGGGATATGGATCTTCATCCCGTCAGAAAGCGGCTCGGCCATATTGATATCTTCCATAACCGCATACGGCAGCACATCACCCGCAGCCTTCACCGCATCGAAGAAACGGCTTCCCTCAGGAAGCTCATAGACACCCGGCTGCCTCACGGCACCCGTCACATAGACGAGGAGCGTCCGGGAAGACTCCTTGCCGGAAAGCTCGACCACAGGAAGCGGCTCCTCTTTCGTCTCCCCTGCGGTATGCCAGAGAAAAAAGGCCGCTCCCAGAGCCAGAAGAGCCGCCGCAAAACAGATCACAAGGATCCGTCGGCTTTCCTCTTCTCGTCCCATGGGAATGGCCTCCTGTATGCTTCATTCAAAACCGGAATATCACTTATCCCCTTCCCCCAAAGAGGAATGAGAAATAAGGAATGAAGGTGCGCCCTGAAGCATCATCCATCAATCTGATGACGCCGGTGAAACGTAACATGCGTTTCGTCTTCGCATGAAAATATGCCGCAGAATGCAACGGACTCATTGGGTGCAGCGGGTGCTGATCCCCAAACTCCGCCCCTCATTATTTATTCTCTTTTTCCTGCTGACGGGCAACGGCGGAATTGGAATCGATTAGACTCTGACGATTCTTTTTCAGGCTGTCTAAGACATTTTCCATATTTGTTTCCACATACTTCAGGACATCTGTCGCATAGGTGACAGAGCTGGTGCGGAGTTCATCAGCGGATTTATTGGCCGAAGAGATCACTTCATTGGCACGCTCCTGCGCCTGCTTGACAAGTTCGCTTTCTTCCGTAATGCGGGCGATATAATCCTTCGCCTGCGCCACCGTGTCCTCTGCTTTCTTTTCTGCGTCAAGCATGATGCGCTCTTTGTCCGCGACGATGCGGCGTGCGCTCTCAAGTTCATTCGGGAGCGACTGATTGATGGCATCGATCAGTCGTTCGATCTCATCCTTATCCACCAATTTCTTATTGGTGAGCGGTACTTCACTCGCGTTATTGATGACATTTTCTAATTCTTCTAAGAGTTTTCTTGTGTCCATAATTGCAAGCCTCATTTCTTTTTCGAAGTTTGAGAAAAAAGCCGATGGCGATCAGCGATTCTCTACCTTTTTCTTGATCATTTCCTGTACATAGGGCGGGACCATCCGGGTAATATCACCATCAAAATGGGCCAGCTCACGAACGCCGGTAGACGACAGATAAGAATAGCGTCCGTCCGTCATGAAGAATGCGGTCTCCAGCGTGGGATCGATCTGTTTGATCATGAGCGCCCGCTGAAATTCGTATTCAAAATCACTGAACGCACGAAGTCCGCGAATCAGAAGATGGCAATTCTTCTTCGCTGCGTATTCATTCAAAAGACCATCAAAAGCATCCACTTCGACATTGGGAATGTCTTTGGTCGTCTCACGAAGCATATCCAACCGTTCTTCCGTAGTAAACATATAATGCTTGGTCGGGTTTAAAAAAGCTGCCACAATCAGTTTATCGACCAGACAAGCACTTCTTCTGATGATATCCAGATGACCATAGGTCACCGGGTCGAAACTTCCTGGGCAAATCGCTATTTTCATTGCACTTCTCCCTCTGTAGATCTGCATAGCAGATAGGTAACAACAATGGCCCCCACTTTTTTCTCTTTCCAGACTTCACACCGGTCAGCAAAGAGTGATATATCCGGGGGTTCTGATATAGAATGTTCTGCAATAATGATCGCATGATCAGCAGGAAGGCCGCAGTCGAAAACCATCGCCAGTACTTCATTGATATAGCCCTTCCGATACGGAGGATCCATGAAAATATAATCAAAGGTCCTGCCCTGAAGAGACTTCAGCGCAGCCCCTACATCTCTCGATATGATCTGTACCTGATCTTCTGCATGACACTTTTTTGCATTTTCGCGGATGATGCGGCCCGTTGTTTTGTCGATAAAGACCGCAGACGATGCATACCGGCTGAGCGCCTCAAGCCCCATCGCGCCTGTCCCGGCGAAAATATCAAGGACATCCGTCTCAACGAGCCCCACATTGGCAAGTACATTGAAAATGCTTTCCCGTACCCGTCCCAGCGTCGGTCTCGTCGTATTTCTTCCTACGGGTGCCAAAAGGTTCGTGCCTTTGGCTTTTCCACCAATAATTTTCATATCTGTTTCCTCATCGTGATTTCAGCAGGAAACCTGCTGATTACACTCATAGTCATTATAGCATAAATGAAGGAAATTGGAATTAGAAATTTGTGATCGGCAGCTAGGGATTAGTGGCCTCGAGTGATTGGGTGACTAAGAGACTGAGAGACATCAGACTTTCCCGTATCGTCATTTCGAGCGAAGCGAGAAATCTTTATCATTCGCGGCGAGGGGCTCACACTTTCCCCACATGTACCGCGCACTTCTCCGCTTTTCTCATCTGTTTTCCATACCGCCTGTGCCCTATCCGCCCCTTCGGGGCACCTTCCCCTCGAGGGGAAGGCTGACGATACGAGGAAAACCTGCTATCAAGAGACTTTCGGGCACCACCCCCGCTGAACCCTCTGAACCTGTAGAACCCGCTCCCCCTCTTTCGCAAACAATCAAGAGGGCAGCTCCCCACAGGCTAACCTCAAACCAAAAGAGCCACAGAAATGCGGCGCATTTCTGTGGCTCTTTCCTCTCTTAGCAGTACGCGAGCGCTGCTTCGAGTCTATCCATGGTCTTTTCTCTTCCGAAAAGTTCCATCATTTCAAACATGCCCGGGCCCTGAGTCGCACCGGTCAAAGCGATACGGGTCGGTTCGTAAGCAGCTTTGCCCTTGATGCCCTGTGCTTTCATGCATGCATTGAAGCATTTCTTGATCTCTGCCTGATCGAAGGTCTCCAGTGCTTTCAGATCTTCAATGAAGGCTCTGAGCAGCTTGCCGCTGGTTTCTTCCTTCATGATAGCAAGGATATCTTCGTCGGTGATCTTCGGCATATCTTCGAAGAAGAATCTCAGCTCATCGGTTGCCTGACCTGCGAAGTAGATGTGGTCTTTCATGAACCAGATGACCTTCTTCAGCCAGTCTTTCTTTTCTTCACTGACAGCAGCATCCACATAGCCGGCTTTCACAAGGAACGGGAAAATCAGGTCATAGAGCTGGTCTGCATCGAGTTTCTTCATGTACTGGAAATTGATCCAGTTCAGCTTATTGATATCGAAGACAGCATCATTCGAGGAGACGCGCTTCATGGAGAACTGTTTGATGAGTTCTTCTTCCGTGAAGATTTCCTGTTCGCCCTTCGGGGTCCAGCCGAGGAGCGCCAGATAGTTCACGACCGCTTCCGGCAGGTAGCCCATATTTCTGTATTCGGTGACGGAGGTCGCACCATGACGCTTGCTCATCTTCTTGTGATCTTCGCCGAGGATCAGGGAGATATGACCAAATTTCGGAGGTTTATAGCCAAGTGCTTCATAGATGGCGAGCTGACGCGGGGTGTTCGAGAGATGTTCTTCCGCGCGGATGACGTGGGTGACTTCCATGAAAGCGTCATCGATGACGACAGCGAAATTGTAGACCGGGATGCCGTCGGATTTCATGATGATGAAATCACCGACACCGGCTGCCTGGAATTCGACATGGCCGCGAACCATGTCATCAAAAGCAAAGACGCCGTCTTTTCTGACTTTGAGACGGACGACCGGTTTTCTGCCTTCGGCTTCGTACTTGGCTTTTTCTTCTTCGGTGAGGTGGCGGCAGTGTTCATCATAGATCGGAGTCTTGCCGGCATCGAGCTGCGCCTTGCGGCTTACTTCCAGCTCTTCTGCGCTGCAGTAGCAGTAGTACGCTTTGCCTTCATCGAGAAGTCTCTGTACTTCCTTCTTGTAGAGATCCAGACGTTCGGTCTGGCGGTACGGACCATGCGGGCCGCCTACATCGATGCCTTCATCCCAGTTCATGCCAAGCCATTTCAGAGAATCTTTGATATTCTCTTCCGACTCCTTGGTGGAACGCTTCAGATCCGTATCTTCGATGCGGACAAGGAAGGTGCCATCAGCGTGACGAGCGAGCAGCCAGTTGAAGAGTGCGGAGCGCGCACCACCGATATGAAATGGGCCTGTCGGGCTCGGGGCAAAACGAACTTTTAATTTCTTTTCCATCTGTTAAAACTCCTTCTTATTTTCTATAAATGATAACGGATGCCAGAGCCGCCATACCTTCCCTGCGGCCCACTGCACCCAATTTTTCATTCGTTGTGGCTTTCACGCCCACCTGACTCTCGGAGATAGCGAGAAGATGTGCGATCGATGCTTTCATTTCCGCAATATGCGGCGCAAGCTTCGGCTTCTCTGCGATGACCGTGCTGTCGATATTTCCAGCCTGCCAGCCTTCTTCGGAAAGAACGCGCTTCACTTCGAGCATGAGCTTTTTGCTGTCCGCTCCCTCATAGCGAGGATCGGTATCAGGGAAATAGTGCCCGATATCGGGAAGACCTGCTGCGCCCAAAAGCGCATCCATGATGGCATGCAGCAACACATCCGCATCCGAGTGGCCCAAAAGACCGCCTGTCTTTGCGATCTCTACACCGCCAAGCATGAGCGGACGGCTTTCATCGTATCGATGTATATCATACCCCTGTCCGATACGGAAGGGCAAGCCCTCTTTTTCGATCATTTTTGTAAACCGGCTCCAATCCCCCGGTGTCGTTACCTTGAAAAACTGTTCTTTCCCGGGCAGCACCGTGACCGGCACGCCCGCTTTTTCCAGGATCGAAGCGTCATCTGTGATCCCTTCTTCAGAGGAAAGAGCCTCCATCGACGCTTTGAGCAGTTTCGAAAATGCCCCCTGCGGCGTCTGTGCGCGGAAAAGGCGGCTCCGATCCAGCGTCCCCTGCACCAATTCTCCATCGACCGCCTTGATGGTATCCACACAGGGGATACCGACCACGACGGCCGGATGCGCCTCGCTGATGGCAGCAAAGGCATCATCGATGGTCTTCCCATCGACGAAAGGACGCGCCCCATCATGCACGAGGACTTTTTCTGAATCCTTCGCAAGACAGGAAAGTCCATTCTTCACCGACTGGGTGCGCGTCGCTCCGCCCGGTGCGAAGCGGACAGGGATATGGTGCTCGATCCCTTTCAATATGTCAGCAAAGATCGGCTGTTCCTCAGCCCTTGCGACGATGATAAGCTCTTCCAGAAAGCGGCTCTGAAAGACATGCCTTAGCGTATAAGAAATCAGCGAATGGCCCCGATGCTTCAAGAGAAGTTTATTCACCGGAGCCCCCATGCGGCTGCCCTGACCGGCAGCCACCAGTATGAGACTGTTCATAAATACATGTACTCCTAAATGGATTTGAGGGTTTGAAGGTGTAAGGTGAGCCCTTTGGGCGTGCTACCCTCTTGATTGCGTGCGAAAGAGGGGGAGCGGGTTCTATAGGTTCAGAGGGTTCAACGGGGGTAGTGCGGCGCATAAAAATCAGAAGCGCCGCGGAGGTTTGAAACGAGCGGTTTTCTCGTATCGCAAACCCAATCCCCAGCTACTCATCCCTGCTTTCAAACTTCAAGGTTCCGACGATACAAAGGGGGCGATGCCCGAAAGTCTCTTGGATAGCAGGTTTCCCGTTTGGAATTTCCAAACATTGACAGCCAGACCGCGAATGACAAAGATTTCTCGCTTGCGCTCGAAATGACGAAACGAGAGAATCTGATATCTCTTGGTCTTCGAGTCCCCAGTCACCAGCTACCAGTCACCCTATTCTTCGAGCTTCGCAAAGATCATCTTCCCTGCCGAGGTCTGGAGGACCGATGTAATAATGACGGCGACTTCCTTGCCGATGCTTTTGCTGCCGTCTTCGACCACGATCATCGTGCCGTCATCAAGGTAGGCGACTCCCTGGCCTTCTTCCTTGCCATTCTTCACGAGCTGGACGAAGATCTGCTCGCCGGGAATGACGGCCGGCTTCACAGCGATGGCGAGGTCATTCACATTGAGGACAGCGACGCCCTGCAGCTCCGCCACTTTATTCAGATTGTAGTCATTGGTGATGATCTTGTAGCCCTTTTCCCGGGCGAGCTTAATGAGCTTGGAGTCCACCTCACTGATCTCCTCGAAATCATCGGTGATGATCTTGATGTCATCGCGGTTCTTCTTGCGCATATGGTTCAGGATATCCAGTCCGCGGCGGCCGCGATTCCTCTTCAGTACGTCCGAGCTGTCTGCGATCTTCTGCAATTCTTCCAGCACAAAGACAGGCACCACGATAGGACCTTCCAAAAATCCGGTCTGGAAAATATCTGCCACACGTCCATCGATGATGATATTCGTATCCAGCAGCTTACCGATGCGCTGTTTTTCCTTTGATTTCTTTTTCTCGCTCTTTTCTTCCGCATGCAGCTTAAACCAGCCGGTCATTTCAGCCTTCTTGCTGACCGCGAGGTGCATCCCCAGGTACCCGAGCACGATGGACAGCACGACAGAGACATACGGCCCGATGAACGGCACCGAACTGAAAGCAAGTCCGACCAGATTTGCAATGATGAGCCCCAGAAAGAGCCCGAGCGTCCCCGCGATGAGATCCTGCGTACTCATGGCAGACAGCGACTTCTCCATTCGCGATGTCAATGCGAAAAGGCGAGAAATCAGGTAGGGCGATACAGCGCAGCCCACGACAGCTCCTAAAATACCCCCCAGAAGCATCGTGGCCAGAGACATGAAGGTGATCCCCAGAATGGTCTCCGTCAGGACAGAGCTCGGGAGCAGTGCCGTCAGCACTGACTCGCCCTGTCTGGAAAGCACGACGCCAAGAACGGTAAAGAGCAGGATGAATATCAATCGTAATACTTTTTCCGGCATCTTGAATCCTCTTTGATTACACTATGTTTTTGTAGAAAACAACTTTTTCAGATAGTAAGTCCATTTTTACATTTTAAGTATCATCTTATTATAGCAAACTTTCACTCTCATTTATACCGGAAATGAAAAATTTTGTTGATGGCTGACAGTTTGCGGTTGGCAGGTTCAGCGGGTTCTATAAGTTCAGAAGGTTCAAAGAGGTTGGTGCAGTGCTTCATCATACAGAAATACCGCACCAACTCCTGAAATTTGAAAGCAGGGATGAGCAGCTAGGCAGAAGTCTCAAGTGACTGGTGACTCAATACCACCTTCGGGCATCGCCCCGCTTCGTCATCCTGAGCGGCGAGAAACGTCGCATGTGAGATAACGAATGCCAGAACAGCTGCGACCTCGTCATCAAGCTCGACAAAGCCGCCACCTTCATTCCTCATTCAAGCAGAGCTTTCATCCCCACATCAAGGAGCAGCACGCCCCGTAGACTCCCCCTACTTCACGGCTTCCATCAAGTCTTTCAGATTTCTGACGAAGACGGTATGTTCCCTGACCTCGTCCAGATGATGCGCTTCATAATAGGCCAGGACTTCTTTTTTATTGCGTTCCGACAGGATGAAATGGGTAAATTTCATTTTGAGTGCTTCTTTGAGACGAAGAGTGACACGGGAAACAGGCATGATCTCTCCGGTAAGACCGATCTCTCCGAGTGCCATGAGGTTCTGCGGGATAGGGGCGTCGCCTCTGACAGAGATCAGTGAGAGCGCGACAGCCAGGTCAGCGGCGGTTTCCTTCACACGGAAACCGCCCGCCACATTGAGGTATACATCTTCGGTCGAGAAGGGGATGCGTCCGCGGCGTTCCAAGACGGCAAGGAGAATGATCATGCGGTTGTAGTCATAGCCTGCCGCGATGCGGCGCGGGATGGCAAGGACCGAGTGGACTGTGAGCGCCTGGATCTCTACAAGGACAGGTCGCAGTCCCTCCATGCAGGCGACGACAGCCTGACCCGGCGTCTGGCTCGTGCGGTCACGAAGCAGGTATTTCGACGGATCTTCGATCCCTTTGAGCCCCTGCCCCGCCATGACGAAGAGCCCGGACTCTGCGGTGGAGCCGAAACGGTTCTTCACCGTCCTCAGCACACGGAACTGGTAGCTGCGGTCGCCTTCCAAGTAGAAGACCACGTCGACCATGTGCTCCAAGATGCGCGGTCCCGCGAGATTTCCTTCCTTCGTCACGTGGCCGATGATCATGACAGCGATATTCTCACTTTTCGCGAGGCGCACGAGTACGGCGGTACAGTCGCGGATCTGCGCGGGACTTCCCATCGGGGATTCATTGGCAGAAAGATACATCGTCTGGATGGAGTCGATGACCAGCATGGATGGCTTTTCTTTTTCTGCCTCAGAGACGATGGCATCCAGATTGCCGCCGGAATAGACGAAGAGATCGTCATCAGCAGCGCCGAGTCTTTCGGCGCGCATCTTGATCTGTGCTTCGGACTCTTCCCCGCTTGCATAAAGGACGCTCCGCCCCGCCTTTGCCATGGCGTGGCAGACCTGGAGAATCAGTGTCGACTTGCCGATCCCCGGCTCTCCGCCCCAAAGGATGACGGAACCGGGTACGACGCCGCCGCCGAGCGGACGATCGACCTCGGGCATCGAGAGCTGCATGCGTTCATGGTTTTCCAGATTCACTTCCGAGAGCTTCTGCGGACGCTTGCCGCTGACCACCTCATGCGTCGTCCGCAGCTGCTTGGGGAGGACTTCCTCCACCGTCTCCTCGAGTGTATTCCATGAGCCGCACTGCGGGCATCGCCCCATCCATCTCACAGTCTCTACCCCGCAGTTCGAGCAGACGAATTTGGTTCGGTTCTTGGCCATGGACGTATCTCCTTTATCATCATATCGTTCATCAGTACGCTATACAATTTCTCAAAGTTAGGGGTGAGGAGTGAGAAGTGAGGAGTGGTGGTGACGGCTTCGCCGCAATTTTATCATTCGGCGCTTCGCGCCGCACCTTCCCCGTTGAACCTTCAGACCCCAGAGACCCCGTTGAACCCCTAAAAACACAAAAAGAGTGCAACAGGAAATGTCTACTACATTCCCATTGCACTCTTATTATATCATCTGCCTAAAGGCGATGGCATCATTCCGCGTGGAAAGTCAGCTTGCCATCCTTGGCATCCATATGGAGGACTTTCTTCTTTTCGAGTCCCTCCTGCAGAATGAGCTCGGAGATCGGGTCTTCGACTTCTTTCTGGATGGTGCGGCGCAGCGGACGGGCACCGTATTCCACATCGGTACCATGATCGATGAGGAGCTTTTTCGCTTCTTCGCTGGCATCGAGCTTCACTTCGAAGTGCGCGAGCTTCTCGCCGACCTTGGCAAGCATCAGGTTCACGATAGAGGAAAGATCGGTAGCGGTGAGCGGATGGAATACGATGATCTCATCGATACGGTTGATGAATTCCGGACGGAGCGTGTGTTTCACTTCATCCATCATCAGCTTCTTCACATCCTCGAAGGTCTCCTTCTTCTCGCCTTTGTCCTCTGCTTTGAATCCCAGTTTCTTCATCTGGTTTTTCAAGAGGGCAGAGCCAAGGTTACTGGTCATGATGATGACAGCATTCGTGAAGTCCACGGTGCGGCCCTGACCATCGGTCAGACGACCATCATCGAGTACCTGCAGAAGGATATTGAAGAAATCCGGATGCGCCTTTTCGACTTCATCGAAGAGGATGACGCTGTACGGCGTCTTTCTCACGGCGTCGGTCAGCTGGCCGCCTTCTTCATAGCCGACATATCCTGGAGGCGCACCGACGAGACGGGACACTTCGTGTTTCTCCATGTATTCCGACATATCGAAACGGATCATATTTTTCTCACTGCCAAACATGCATTCAGCGAGCGCTCTGGCCAGCTCGGTCTTGCCGACACCGGTCGAGCCAAGGAAGAGAAAGGAACCGATCGGACGTTTCGGATCCTTCATGCCGGCACGCGCACGACGGATCGCCGTAGCAACGGCATGAACAGCCTCATCCTGACCGACCACTCTCTTATGCAGCTCTTCTTCCAGATGGAGCAGGCGCTCGGAGTCGCTCTTCTTCAGATTCTGCAGCGGTACCCCCGTCCATTTAGCGACGACTTCTGCCACATCTTCTTCCGTGACTTTAAGATCATCATGATCCGCCCCCTTCCAGTCCTTCTTCATGAGGGCGATCTCACTCTGCATCTTCTTGGCAGCATCACGATACTCGGCGGCTTTTTCAAAATCCTGCGAAGCCACAGCCGCTTCCTTTTCTTTCAAAAGGGAGGCCAGCTTCTCTTCCTTCTCTTTCAGCGCATCCGGTGTCGAAGACGCTTCCATGCGGACCTTGGCGGCGGCTTCATCGATGACATCGATGGCTTTATCAGGCTGGAAACGATCCGTGATGTAACGACCGGAAAGTTCGACAGCCGCTTTCATTGCTTCATCGGTGATCTTCGCTTTATGAAAGGCTTCGTAGCGATCACGCAGCCCCTTCAAGATCTTCAGCGTATCTTCCGGTGTCGGTTCACCGACTTTGACCGGCTGGAACCGACGTTCCAAAGCGGCATCCTTTTCGATATACTTCTTATATTCTTTCAAAGTGGTCGCACCGATGCAGCGCAGCTCCCCGCGTGCCAGAGCCGGTTTCATGATATTGGCTGCATCCATGGAGCCTTCCGTCGAGCCTGCTCCCACCAGTGTATGCAGTTCATCGACGAAAAGGATCCAGTCTTTATGTTTCTTCACTTCATCAATGACTTTTTTCAGCCGTTCCTCAAATTCGCCTCTGTACTTGGTACCGGCGACGACGGAGGACATATTGAGAGAAATCACATGGCAGTCCTTCAGGATCTCCGGCACATCATGAGAAACGATCCGCTGTGCAAGCCCTTCTGCGATGGCTGTCTTGCCTACGCCCGGCTCACCGATGAGGACAGGGTTGTTCTTATTTCTGCGGGACAGGATCTGGATCACACGATTGATCTCCGTCTGGCGTCCGATGACAGGGTCGATCTTCCCCTGTTTGGCTTTTTCATTGAGGTCGATGGCAAAATCACCCATCTCTCCCAGCTCTGCACTGCCTTCTCCATTTCCATCTTCCGAAATATAGGTATCGAAGGCTTTCTGCAGCTTCTCCTGTGTCACGCCGAAATGCTCCAGGATCTGCATCGCAACGCCGCTGCCTTCCCGAAGAATGGCAAGCAGCAGATGCTCCGTGCCAACGAAGGAATTGCCAAGATCATTGGCTTCCTCCACCGCCATTTCCAGCACCCGTTTCGTCCGCGGCGCTACATACAGCTCACGGCGAGAGAAGAAGCCGCTCCTTCCCTGCCCGGCGAGCAGCGGCTCCACCGCCTCTACGGTCACGCCGAGCGAATTCAGGATCTTGCCGCCGGCCGAATCTTTTTCGTGGGCAATGCCCAAAAGCAGATGCTCGGTCCCCAAATAATCACTGCCCAGCTTCGAAGCCTCTTCTCCTGCAAATTTCCAGGCATTTTTTACACCATCTGTATATCTGTCTTCCATAGCAATCCCTCCTTTGTTTTGGGGTTTATATTAAATGAGAAATTAGAAATGAAGGTGGTATTTCAGTCACCAGTCACTCATTTCTTTCCTTTAATCGCCTTGATTTTATCTCTGACCTCGCAGGCACGCTCGAAGTCTTCGCGATCGACACAGCTCTTGAGCTCCCTTCGCAAGGCTTGGAGCTCCTCGCTCTCCGCCGGAGCGTCCGCCTTTTCTTTGGCCTTCGGTTCATTGACGGGGATCTCGTCCTTCCCTTTCCGGAACGACGGCCGGATCGCCTCCTTGAAGCGATCGTAGCTGCTTTCATTCTCCGGCAGCTTTTCCGGGCTGACTTCGATGAATTGTCCGCCCTGATCTTCCAGCGTGCGGGTCCCGAAGGGGTCTTCTAAGAGATGCCCAAGCATCGAGCCGCCGAAGAAATGATCCAGCGGACTGTCAAAGAATCCATGTCCAAAGAAGCTCTGCTCCTTCTGGAACACATGCTCTTTCTCTGCGCACTCACTGCAGAGATGCTCCTCTTTTCTATGTCCGTTCACCACCTGCACCATATGAACGGTGGCAGGATGTGCATGACAGCATTCACAAAGCATATTTATTCTCCTTTCAGCGCCCACTCGATGCGATGGATCATCGTCCGTCCGGCTTCCTTTCGGTGTCCTTCCGGACAATACTCCAGCATCGTGTGCGTCATCGCATACATCAGCCGATACTCACGCTCGGAAATGATGTCGTAATTCAAAAGCATCTGGAAATATCCCCGAAGGCCATTTTCTATCTCCTCCTGAGATACCGGTTTGTCTTTTGTTTGATGATTTGACTTTTCATTCTGGTACTGGCTCGCTGCCTCCTTCAACCGATGGTAGTAGTCCGGCACCTCCTCACGCTCGACAGGACGCAGGGAGATCTTGATATATCCACCGCTCCCCCGCCGTGACTCGACAATGAATCGATCATTGGCGGAGAATCTCGTATTGATCACATACGTCACCTGCGAAGGCGCACACGCGAGCCGGTCGGCCACCTCTTTGCGCTTTAGCAGCAGCTGGTCTGTATTTTGCTTATCCATCAGATCCAGAATGAAATTTTCTATTTTATCAGATAGCATCGTGCTATTCATATCACTCACCGCTTTCCACTTGACCTCTTACCTTATTTCTGTAATCTATTATACATCAAATAGTCAAATAGTCAATAGCCTTTTTGGTTTATTTTCTTTCCCCCTTTTGATGGTTAAATCATCCCTCATGTCAGGCCACCCAAAAAGGCGATGTGAAATAACGATCATCTCATTTTCGCGTTCCATCTGCCGCGGGGGACTTGCAGCTCTCATAGGAG
>OIXX01000239.1_pt1 | contig 41455 bp, 37 predicted proteins | sample 1588161 | NCBI WGS metagenome assembly OIXX01 (sample SAMN03283274) | human gut metagenome | biome: human-associated habitat; material: feces | host: Homo sapiens | place: Peru | collected 2012 | reverse complement strand
CGTTGCCGCGCCCCGCAGTGCCCGCTTCCCCCGAGAACAATTATCAGTGCAGGTCGCGAGTCTTCGCCATCGGTAGGCAAAGTGAGTAGTCTCGGGCGGCTTGCCCATGAGTTGGCAAATTGAATGAAAGCCTGCTCGTTCAACGGTTCCCACACTAGATAAACCACTTGGAGCAGAAGCCAATCTGGAAGGTCGAATGGACGAGCATCGAGATTCCGAGGCAGATCATCGTCACGCAAAACCCAATCCCAACCCATTTCATGAAAGGGCCTTCACCTAGTCTGTCGGAATCCCATTCCGATCAGTCGGGTGAATAGGTGTCAGTGTACACGTCGACCTTGGCAGACTCTTTTGAAAGCAGCTCGAGAGCCTCGTCGAGGCCGCCGGCGAGCTTATCCCCATCGATTCCGACCCTGAAAAGGTGTGTCTCGTCATGCTGCCTGAGCGCCGATTCATCCTGAAGCAGGTAGAACCTCTCGCCGTTCACCCCGTTCGCCAGAGCGGTCCTCTCGCTCGCGAACGACCGGATCTCCCTCTTGAGCCTTGAGAAGGTCCCCTTGCCCTCGATTCCGAACTTCTGCGCGAGCGACTCAAGCTGCCAGAGCAGGTCGTACAGCCCCACCGCGGGCAGAAGCCCGGCCCCGCACACCTTCTCAAGCATCGATCGCTCGAAGCGGTTGTTTGCTTTAATTGCCTCGCCGTAAGTCAGCGTGGTCCCGATCGAAGGCATCTCATTCATCTGCATCGATTCTCCTGTCTGCCGATTAGAGGCTGCTCGCCTCGCAGAGTGCTTCCGTATTCGCCGCGAAGCGCACCCCTCCAGAGGTGAGCTCGACGGGATGTCCGGATTTGACCAGGTCGCAAAGGGCGTATATTCCATATCCCGCTACCCCGGCAATGGAAACGACGAGGCATCCAAGAAGGCCAGCTTGGGGCCCGGTGATGCCGCTCGTTGCGTCGACGAGGGATTTGAACATGCCTTGGCAATTAATAGCCTTCTCGTTCACGGCACCAATCGTGGCGTCGCTAATTGCAATGGTCTCCATCGTGTTTTCGGTCATCCTTACTCCTTTTTGTAGTCCATCTGCGTTTTCCGCTTTAAACAGCCAGACTCCTTATCCTTTCTTTGCATGCAGGAATAGCCCGCCCGCGCCTATTGCCAAGCCAGAGATGACGGCCGCCACGGCGGGCACCCAGCTGGGCAGTTGCGAATGCCAGACATGGCTATCAAGCGTTGCCGGAGAATCAACTTCGTTGCGACCAGCCGCTATTGATTCGGCAGCGTTCTTAGCGATCTCGACCTCGACCAGATCGAGGAAATCCTCGAGCTCGCCTTTTACACGGTTTTCGTCAAGCGGCATTGGAAACTCTGCCGCCGTCTTTCGTGCGAGGAGGACGGACTTGATGCGAACCATGTCCTCCCAAGACAGCTTCTCATCACATCGGTCTGCATCTTCGATGCTGTAGACAATCTGCCCACAACGCATCACGGGGACTCGATGGAAGAGATCGGTAACACTTGCGTCGTTGTTCACGAAAAGAAGCATGCCATGCACGTCCTCTTCGGTCATGCAACCGTCGGAAGAGAATTGAACTGCATCCCAAAGGGCATGCATCTTCTCACGCATTCGCTCGCCGACGTTGTAGGAACGAAGGCCGCAGCGCAGGATTCCTCCATCGTCTATCACGACGTCGTTTCGATAGTTCTTTACCTCGATTACGTATATGCCCGAACGGGCGATTAAAACCTGATCGTATTCCTCGAACGAGCCTCCATTCGGAAGCGCGATATTGGAAAGCAGCATGCTGTTGCCGCGAAGACATTTGAGACTCTTTGCGGCGAGAAGCTCGCCGCGCTTCCCGTTGATCAGCCCGCCTATGGTCGAACTGAGCTTCTCTAGGTCCCGAATGAGGGCGGTGTAGGTGTCCTCTCCCTCCAGCCCAAGGTCATGGGCCTTGCTTCGCAGATGGTCGATAAGGTCGTAGGTACGCAGGCTCTCGCTGTATGAGGTTTCGAAAACTCGCTCCAAAAGCAACCCTTCGAGACTCTTGAGTCGTTCGAGGATCTCCTCGTTGGTATAGGTCTTGCTCATCTAGCACTCCTTGTCTACTTGCTCTCTGCCTGTTAGTATGCCTCGTAGAAAAGCAGAATGGTAGAATCTCTTAACGGTAATATCTGTAACATCAATCATGTTCTAGTCATTTAGGAGGATATTTAAGATGAGTGGTCCGAAGGCGGCAGTTCTACAGTTAAACAAGGCCGTGAAGCCAAGACTTGAAGCGTGGCGAGACAATCTCCTTGGACTCATGAAGGAGCGGGGCCTAACGCAGAATGGTCTCGCGGAGCTGATAAACGATCGATTCTATGGTGGGAGCGAGAGCCCTCGGTTTACGCAGAAGAACGTCAGCACATGGGTCAATGCTGGCCTTCCTGACAGGAAGGGCCATGTTCGACCTTTTCCCAAATTCGAAATCATGCTTCAAATCGCCGCGGTGCTCGAGGTCGATCTCGGATATCTCATAGGCGATATCGAATGCAAGACCTACAATGCGCAGGATGCCCATGAGTACACGGGGCTAGAGGAATCCGCCCTCGAGGAAGTTCGCAAAATCACGCATTTCGAACGCAAGTACCACCTTGGAATAAGCCGGGGCTCGAACGGCGCAATGATAAGCGAAATCCTAAAATCGCCCATCCTCCCAGAGCTTCTAGACGAAATGGCGTGCTTGGTTCGCCTTAATGACAAGAGAGACGATATAACGGAGGCCGTCGTTGCAGAATACGGGGAGGAACTCGTCAACAGGGCCTTTAGGTATCGCGACGACTTTGTCGCACCCGGGCCCGACGCACCTGAGGAAGAGCTTCATGAGGCAGAAGCGATCAACGAGGCCGTTTTTGAGTCGGCTGGGGTATCGCCTGTGGAGCGGCCGCGATTCATGGAGGCGGTGAAGGCGGTTAGCAAGGCCATCGACGACTGCTACGACGAGGAAAACCGCCTGGTTCGAGACGAGAGCGCAAGTCGCTATATGGTTCAGAAAAGGTTCGGGGAAATCGTCGAGTTGATTGCGCCCTCGCGTTTTACAAAATAGAGCACAAGGCCCTTTAGCTTGACTTATTGCTTTTAGAGCCCCGCCACTCGTACACCCCGGCTTACCCAGACAGCCCTCCCACAATGTCCGTATCCCAACGGATGGGTACCATTTACTCGTGTGCACCTGGGACAACGGACTGAAAAACCTGCACAAGGTCGCTCGCAGAACATGCAACAGCAAACACGACATAAGAGGCGAACGACAGATGCCGGGCCCCGAACGACAGCACCGCGGAAGACGAGCATTCCAACTACAACCGAACAACTCCAGCTACTAGGCAGGCGCCCGTATGGGCGCCTTTTACTTTTCAGGGACTTAGCTGAGAGCTAAGCCACGCGGCTCATGGCCGTTTCGAGGAGGACCGACCAGCTCGACCCACCTCGACCCGTCTCCGCTCCCGCCCTGCGCACTAATCGCCATCAGGCGGTTCAATCGTCGCGCAGATGAAAAGGGACACTGTGCCGCGCGGCGTGCCCGCGCGGTGCCGCACGGGAAGATTGGAGGAATCATGGCACGCACAGCCGAATGCGCCGCGCCCGAGGGAAACCGGGGCCGCGACGAGTGGATGACGGTGATCGAGATGCAGAAGTACATGGGGGCGAGCCGGAGCAAGGCGTACGACCTCATCTGGTCGGGAGAGATCAACTCATTCAGGCTCGACAGAAAGCTCCTGGTGTCAAGAGCGCCCTTGGACGCCTACATCGAGTCGAGCAGCGGCAGGAAATGACGGTGGCGACCGACCCGGGAGCTGCCCGCGGCCGGGCATGCGAGGGGGCCTCGAGACGAAAGGAGCTCAGGCACGCCCTCGTGGATGGTGTCACTGCTCCTCTGAATCAGGTTCGTACAGACAAAGGTAAGCTTCGGGTTGTTATCGCAAACCAGCTCCGACGATCAATTCTCGTGTTCCGTAATCTTGAAGAAGCTGCGAATCTATTTCAGGGGCACCATCAACAGCAGTTTCATCCCGTTCCTCTCTTGCACTCACCGCCAGCACATGCTATAAGGTTGTTGGTGGCTCATTAAGCTACCTCCAAGTGCCGGGGGAGTCCCCCGGCTATTTTTTTATCCATTCCATTAGGAGTCCCCATTGGCCAAGGAGCTCAGCATCTTCGTCGACGAGAGCGGCGACCGCGGCGGCAAAGCTCGCTACTACCTGCTCACACTCGTCTTTCACGACCAGGCAGACAGCATCGCCGAGGTGGTCACGGGCTATGAGGCCAAGCTTGCCAGGGCCGATCTCCCTAACATTCCGTTTCACTCCGAGCCTCTCATGAACGGGCACAAGGATTATGAGTTTCTTAACATCGAGCAGCGCAAGGTGATGCTCGCCTACTTCTCCTCGTTCGTCCGCAAACTTCCCATTTTCTATATCACGTTCGTCTACCGCCGCAGCCAGTTTGAAGACCCGGCAAGGCTAATGGAGCGCATGGGGCGCGACATCTCCTCCGCCATGATTGAACACCTGGGCTTCTTCCAGTCCTTCGACGATGTGAAGGTCTATTACGACAACGGTCAGGACATTGTCAAGCAGGCGCTCGACCGCTCGGTGGGCAAGGTCCTCTCAAAAGGGGTCGTCCGACGCCGCAAGACCTCGATGACCGACTACCGCCTCGAGCAAGTGGCGGATTACCTCTGCACTATCGAACTTGCCTTGGTCAAGTACGAGGCCAAGGAGAACGGTGAGACGTACAACAAGTTCTTCGGAGGCATAGGCTCTTTCAAGAGGAACTGGCTCAAGCAAGCCCGCAGCAAGCGGATATAGGCGGTCTCGCGGTTTCGCAAGGAACGGTTAACTCTCCTCTGGCGAGGAACTCCGGGCGACGTGCTTCGAGCAGCGGAAGCTGAAGCGCAAGCAGAAGCAGCGCGGGCAATGATCGGTGCCGACATGGGCCCAGACATGAACAGTGCTACGCCCCCTGTTCACGGGGCGCGAAACCATAAAGGTTGTCCAGCGGTTGCCAAACGAAAAGTCCCTGACCTGTTAGTGCAGGTCAGGGACTCGAAAACGCTAGATATCAACTATTCCCACTCGATCGTCGCGGGCGGCTTGGACGTGATGTCGTAGCACACGCGGTTGGCGCCGGGAACCTCGGCGACGATGCGGCCGGAGATCCTCGCCAGGACGTCGTAGGGCAGCTTGGCCCAGTCGGCGGTCATGGCATCGCTGGACTCAACGGCACGTAGGATAATCGGGCGCTGGTAGGTGCGCTCGTCGCCCATAACGCCGACGGACTTGATGTCGGGCAGGACCGCGAAATACTGCCAGCAGCTGTGCTCGGAGTTGCGCTCGCCGGTCTGCTCGAACAGGTGCTCGTTGTAGGCATCGAGCTCCTCGCGCACGATGGCGTCGGCGTTCTTGAGGATCTCAAGCTTCTCCTTGTCGACCGCACCGATGATGCGGATGGCCAGACCCGGGCCCGGGAAGGGCTGGCGGAACACGATGTGACCCGGCAGGCCAAGCGCCAGGCCAAGCGCGCGGACCTCGTCCTTAAAGAAGTGGTCGAGCGGCTCGATGAGGTCGAAGTGCACGCCCTCGGGGAACGGGATCAAGTTGTGATGGCTCTTGATGGTGGCCGTCTTGCCACCCGTCTTGCGAGCGCCGGACTCGATGATGTCGGGGTAGATGGTGCCCTGAGCCAGGTACTTGACCGGCTTGCCATCGGTCTCGAGCTGCTGCGCCACGGCGAAGAACTCTTTCCAGAACTGCGTACCGATGATGCGACGCTTCTCCTCGGGCTCGGTCACGCCGGCCAGAAGCTCGGCATAGCGGTCCTCGGCGTGGACGTGGATAAAGTCGACGTCAAACTGCTTGGTGAAGACCTCCTCCACCTGCTCGGGCTCGCCCTTGCGCAGCAGACCGTGGTTGATGAACACGCAGGTCATCTGCTTGCCCACGGCGCGAGCGCCCAGCGCAGCCACGACGGAGGAGTCGACGCCACCGGACAGGGCCAGAATCACGCGGTCGTCGCCGACCTTCTCGCGGAACTCGGCCGTCATGGTCTCGACCAGGTTGTCCATGCTCCAGTTGGGCTCCAGACCGCAGATCTCAAACAGGAAGTTGCTCAGCAGCTGCTGGCCGCACTCGGAGTGCTTGACCTCGGGGTGGAACTGCGTGGTGAAGATCTTGCGCTCGACGCACTCCATGGCGGCGACCGGGCACACGTCGGTGCTGGCGGTAACAGTAAAGCCCTCGGGCACCTCGGACACGGCGTCGCGGTGACTCATCCACACGGTCTGCTCCATAGGCGTGGAGTTAAAGAGCTTGGCGCCAGCCGTGCGCGTGATGGTGGCGCGGCCGTACTCGCCCACCTCGGAGTGGCCGACCTTGCCGCCGAGCGTCACAGCCGTGATCTGATGGCCGTAGCAAAAGCCCAGGACGGGAAGACCCAGGTCGAAGATGGCGGGGTCGATGGACGGAGCGTCCTCGGCATACACGGAGGCCGGGCCGCCAGAAAGGATGAGCGCGGAGGCGTTCATATCGCGAATCTCGTCGGCCGAGATGTCGCAGGGGACAATCTCGGAATACACGTTGAGGTCGCGGACGCGACGGGCAATGAGCTGACCGTACTGCGCACCAAAGTCGAGTACGAGGACCTTTGCGGAAGCCTTTTGATCCATGGTTCCCCCTCTTGTTGGCGGGGAGCCGGTGCCCACCCGCGTGAATGAACGAAAATAACTTTCATAGTGTACACGTTATATGGGGTTTCTCGCCCCTCGCGGCCATCAGCGCACGGCAAACGCACGACCTGGGCCCCTATTTGACGGCAATTGAAGTATTACCAAACATTACAGATGATGTAATACGTTTGAACATTGGACACCCTGTGCCACAATACTGCCGGACGACTCCGCCTCTGTGGCGGCAAATACGATAGGAATACCAGCATGAAGCGCATCCTTCTCATCGCCACGGGCGGCACCATCGCATCGACCGAGGACGGCAACGGCCTCTCTCCCGCCCTGACCGGTGAGGAGCTCGCCCAGAGCGTCCCCGAGATCTCGGGCCTCTGTGAACTCGACGTCACGCAGCCCATGAACATCGACAGCACCAATATGCGCCCGAGTGACTGGATGCGTATCCGCGACGTCATCGTCGAGGGTTATGCCGACCACGACGGCTTTGTGGTCCTGCACGGCACCGACACCATGAGCTACACCGCGGCAGCGCTTTCCTATCTGATTCAGGACAGCCCCAAGCCCATCGTACTCACCGGCTCGCAAAAGCCCATGGGCAACCCCTTTACCGATGCCAAGCTCAATCTGTACCAGAGCCTGCTCTATGCGGTCGACGAGCATTCGCACGACGTCTCAATCGTGTTTGGCGGTGTGGCCATTGCCGGCACGCGTGCCCGCAAGCAGCGCACCATGAGCTTCAACGCGTTCATTAGCGTCAACTATCCGCCCATCGCCTACATCCGAAACGACCGCATTGTGCGCAACGGACTCCACGGCACCCACCAGAATGAGAGCCCGGTTCGTTTCTACGACAGTATCGACCCGCGCGTGTTTGTCCTTAAGCTCACGCCCGGCGTGAACCCAAGTATCCTCGACGCCCTTGCCGATAGCTACGACGCCGTCATTTTGGAGACCTTTGGCATTGGCGGCATCCCCGAGTTTGGTGAGTCCGGCGAGTCATTCCAAGAGGCAATTTTTCGTTGGGTCGATTCGGGTCGCACCGTCGTTATGACCACGCAGGTCCCCGAAGAGGGCCTCGACCTGGGCGTTTATGAGGTCGGTCGTGCTTACGCCAATCATCCGGGCATTCTGCGCGGCGACGACATGACCACCGAGACGCTCGTGGCCAAAACCATGTGGGCACTCGGCCAGTCACGCGATGCGGCCGAGATCCAGCGCCTGTTCTACAGCCAAGTCAACCACGACCGTATCCCGATGGCGTAGTTCAGTTGTCGACGGGTATCTCCTATTCGATGCCCTCGAGAAGTTCTGACACCGTCATGCCGAGTGCGGGCGCGATCTTAAATAGAACCTTGAGCGTGAAATTTGCCGTCCCATCTTCGATTCGGTCGAGGTAGGGTCGGCTGATTCCTGTCGCCACGCAAAAATCGACCTTGGAGATACCAAGGGCCTTGCGCGTCTCTTCGACCCGCCCACCAAGAATCTGTTTCGCACGTTCGTCCATGCAGCCGAGTTTGAAATGGAGCCGAACATAAACGTAAACTATAGTTTACGTTTAGCCGAATACACAGGAGTTTTCTATGTCGGGTTCTTCGGTCCGCATGTACCGCGCCACGCTTCGCACAAACAGCGCAACGCCCAAGCTCGTCGTCGTTGAAGCTGAATGCTTTTCGCCCGATGAGCGCACAGCATTTGCATTGCTATCAAGTCGCGTCGCCGCCGTTCTGGTCCCTTGCCCGGCGCAAGGTGCGCTTGCCATCCAATGCCAAGCGCACGGCTGCTCGCTCAATCAGGCTGCCGTAATCGCAACCAGCCAACGCGGCCTGCCGCTCCTTTTAGAAGCCGGCATAGCGCTCGCCCTTCGCGGCGCCGGATACGAAAACGAGGCCGCCGCCGATGTGGTCTTTCAACCACGATCGAGCGGCGGCCTCGCAGCAGCCATCGAATATGCGTGCAGGCTTGCTGCCTAAAGGGGCAAGCTAAAAGCCCAGACCAAAGCCCGTGCCGGTAATCGCTGAATAAATAAAGTAGACGTTGATCACATTTAGGAACACGCCTGTGATGCAGCCGTTGCGCAGGTAGCGCTCGCACGTAAGACGTGCCATCGCTGCGGAGTCCTCGTTGTTCTTTGCTTGACGACCGGCAGTAAAATATGTCGCCACGCCGAGCAGCAGATTGAGCACCGGCAATGCCAGCAGCTCGTAGCTCTTGCCCCAACGCGTCACCTCGCCGGCTGCGTTAAACTTCGTTGCCACCTCGGGACCAATGTTGGGGATCACAAACGCCGTTACCACCAGCGGAAGCACCGCAAGCACCAGCAGCGCGATGCCCATGTAGCCGGCTTTTTTTCCAAATTTGAACATGTGCGCCGTCCTTACACGTTAAAGCGGAAGTGCACGACGTCGCCATCGGCCATAACATACTCTTTGCCCTCGATGCGCAGCTTGCCGGCAGCCTTGGCGCCCTGCTCGCCGCCGAGCTCGATGTAGTCGTCGTAGCCAATAACCTCGGCCTTAATAAAGCCGCGCTCAAAATCGGTGTGGATCACGCCGGCGGCCTGCGGGGCGGTCGCGCCCTGACGCACCGTCCAGGCCTTGACCTCCATCTCGCCAGCCGTAAAGAACGACTGCAGGCCGAGCAGCTTGTAAGCGGCCTGAGCGAGCACGTCCAGGCCGGGCTGCTCCAAGCCCAGGCTCTCCAGGTAGTCGGCGGCGTCCTCGGGATCGAGCTCGGAAAGCTCGGCCTCGGTCTTGGCGCAGATGGGCAGCGGCTTAACACCATCGATGGGCGCCAGGTCTTTGTTGAGCATATCCTCGTCCACGTTGGCCACATACAGGATGGGCTTCATGGTGAGCAGGAACAGGCCCTTGGCGGCGGCACGCTCCTCATCGGTCATCTCCATGGATGCGGCGCGCTTGCCCTCGTTGAGCCAGGCGAGTAGGCGGCGGGCGACCTCGAACTTGGGCATGAGTTCCTTGTCGCGCTTGGCCTCCTTCTCGAGCTTGGGCAGCTGCTTCTCGAGCGTGCCCATGTCGGCCAAGATGAGCTCGGTCATGATAGTGTCGGCATCGCCGGCGGGATCGACGAACTCGCCCGTGCGGCCCACCTCGCGCATGACGTTGGGGTCCTTAAAGTAGCGCACGACCTCGCAGATGGCATCGGTCTCGCGAATGTTGGCCAAGAACTGGTTGCCCAGACCCTCGCCCTCGTTGGCCCCCTTCACCAGGCCCGCGATGTCGACGAACTCGACCGTCGCCGGCACAATGCGGCCCGGGTTGACGATGTCGGCAAGCTTTTGCAGGCGGTTATCGGGCACGTCGACGATACCCACGTTGGGGTCGATCGTGGCAAACGGGTAGTTGGCGGCAAGGCCGGTCTTTTTGGTAAGCGCGGTGAACAGCGTCGACTTGCCCACGTTGGGCAGGCCCACGATACCGATGGAAAGGGACACGACAGCTCCTTTTGGTACAGGTACTTCAAACTGCATAAGTATAGCGCCGCCGCAGCATCCGGGCGAATCCGGACACCGCGGCGGCGCAAATGAAGCAGAGATTGGGGACGCTAGCTAGTCCGCGAGTTTCTCCACCTGGTCGAGCATCTTGTCAAGCTTGGCCTTTGCCTCGGCCTTGACCTTCTCAGCTTCTTCGTGAGCCTTCGCCTTCTGGGCAGCCTTTTCCTCGGCTTCGGGATCGACAACGACCAGGTTGGACGCGTCATGCTCAACCAACTTGAGCGCATGCTCGGGGCACACCTTGACGCAGGCACCGCAGCCCAAGCAATACGTGGACTCCAACGCAAAGCGGCCGCTTCCCACCAAATCGCAGGCGAACGTGGGACATACATTGACGCACTCGCCGCACGACGTGCACTTGTCAAAATCGCATTCCGGCGTGCTCACCTGCATGTTCTGGGCAAGTTCGGGATGGTTCTGCAGTGTCGAGAGCACCAGCTGCCGCCCATGGGTGAGCGAACGGCGACGCTTAGTCGTCGTGGTGCCGCACATGGTGTTGAGCGTACGCTCGAGCTGCGTGATCTGGTGACGGTGGGCCTTCAACTTCTGCGTCACCGAGGCCAGCGCCGCCGTCGCCGGATTGAGCTTGGTCATTGTCAGGCCCGTCGTGCGGGCGATCTTCTCCATGTACTCCTTGCGCTCGTACTCGCGAAGCTTATGGCACTTGAGGCTCTTGGGGTCGACCTCCAGGCCCATACCCGTGCCAGACCACTCCTCGGCCTTCGCAATCGCCTCGCCCAGAATGTCCTCACCGCCGGTGTTGCGGCATTTATCGCACACGCCCAACGGCAGGTAGACGCTCACGTTGGGATAGTCGGCCAGCACCGAGAACCAGGTCTCGGCCGTAATATCGCCCACGCAGGCAACGACGACCTCGTTTTCGCGCGGCATGCGCTTAAGGGCGCGCGTGCAGGTGACGTAGGCGGTCTCGTGGCTCGTAGCAGCAGAGACGATATCGTCATACAGTTTTTTGGGCGCCAGGCGCGGCGAGATGATCGCCTCGGTCGGGCAGGCAGCGGCGCACAGGCCGCACTTGCGACAGGAGTCGAGGATCTCAATGGCGTCTTCTTCGACCTCGATAGCGTTGACCGGGCACACGTCCATGCACGCGGAGCAGCCGCTCTTTTCGTTTTTGCAGGTCAGGCACGGAATGGTGTTGCCGCGCGGGCGCTCCTTGTAGTCGGCAGGATTCCACTGCGGCGCCGACGGATCGAGTGCATCGGTCACGCCGCCAAGCGGGTTTTTAAGAAAGTCGAAACCCTTGCTGATCTCGATAATGTCATCAAACAGATCGTGTTCCTGCGCCATGCGCGGCCCCTCCCTGAGCAGTGCAAACAAGCAAGAGTTAATGATACGCTATCGGCCCACGCCTCGGGCAAATTACACGCGGAGCACCTTTGAGGCAAATTGACCTACAATCTATTGCCAGCCTAATCGCCTAGGTTTATTGAGGAGTCACAAGATGAAGATTGCCCTGATCGAACCGTTGGGAGTACCCGAGCAGACTATCGACGAGCTCTCCGCACCCCTTAAGAACGCCGGGCACGAGTTTGTCTATTTCGATACCAAAACAACCGATCCGGCCGAGCTCGCTCGACGCAGCGAGGGCGCCGAGGTTGTCATGATCGCCAACAACCCCTACCCTGCCGAGGTCGTCGCCGGCGCCGATGCGCTCAAAATGATCGCCGTCGCCTTCACGGGTATCGACCACGTGGGGCTTTCCGCCTGCCGTGAGCGCAGTGTTGAGGTTCGCAACTGCGCCGGCTACTCCGACGTTTCAGTCGCCGAGCTCACCCTTGGCCTTACCATTGACGTGCTGCGCAAGGTGGGCGCCGCTGACGCCGCTGTTCGCGCCGGCAAGACGAGCGGCGGGCTTGTTGGCACCGAGATCTGCGGCAAGACCGTGGGTATCGTGGGCTGCGGTAAGATCGGCTGCGCCACGGGTCGCCTCTTTAAGGCCTTTGGCGCCCGTGTGCTGGGCTATGCCCGCCACGAACATCCCGAGGCAGCCGAGGCCGGCATTGAGCAGGTTTCGCTCGAGCAACTGCTTGCCGAGTCCGACATCGTGAGCCTGCACCTGCCCAACAACGATGCCACGCGCAAGTCTTTTGGTGCCGAGCAGTTCGCTCAGATGAAGGACGGCGCCGTGTTTATCAACTGCGCCCGCGGTGCCATCGTGGATAACGATGCCCTTGCCCAGGAACTCAACAACGATAAGCTCGCCGGCGCCGGCATCGACGTCTTTGATATGGAGCCGCCCATCCCCGCCGACTACGCGCTCATCAACGCCAAGAACTGCACCTTCACGCCGCATGTGGGCTTCCTTACGCACGAGGCCATGCAGCGACGCGCCAAGATCGAGTTCGACAACGTCCTTGCCTACGTTGAGGGCCGCGCACAAAACATCTGCGAGCTCTAGGCAGAAGCCAAACAAAGGCGGACCCTAGGTTGCTCAAAACCCCGACGGCCCTCCTTTGACCTATAGTCCAGATCGTCAGCTTGAGGTCGATATCGGTCGCTTTTCCCTGCGTAATCGACTCACATGGACAGTTAATTCAAATTTGTATAAAACTAAGCGTCAAATAGTGGCTCGAGGGCCGCAATACCGCCTAAAACACCATCCACAACCTCGGTTTTCGCTTTCGCGTCGCTGAAAACAGCGCAGATTTCGCGTTATATACCAATTTCTAGCAATATCTGCGCCTCTATAAGTCCGTAGCGGGCGGCGAAAAAATACATATTTGAACTAACTGTCCAAGCATCTCTTTTGAACTCCGCGCGCGGCTGCCCTGCGTCCAACTTACCCTTCGCGCATGAGCTGCACGAGCTTTTGTTTGGTCACCTTGGCCTGCTCGTTGGCTATATTGCGTTCGTTTCTAAAGGCCGCATCCGCAACGCTCATCAGGTCGGCATCGGAAATCTCGCCAAGGCCCAGCTCCGCGAGCGTCGTCGGCAGGCCGACGCGCTGGCAAAACTCGAGCACCTGATCACGCTCGGGCGCACGCTCCAGGCGCAGCTGCACCACCAGACCAAACGCTACGGCCTCACCATGCATGGCCTTGCACTCGGGCAGAATCGTCAGACCGTTGGCGATGGCATGCGCCAACGCCAAGCCACCGCTCTCAAAGCCGACGCCCGAGAGCAGAATATTGCACTCGATCAGGCGCTCAACCGCCGGCGATATACGGCCCTTTTTGAGATCGCGCTTGGCAGCGACGCCGCACTCTATGAGTGTGTCATAGCAGGCACGAGCCGCAACCAAAGCCAAGTGCCCCGGCGCGCCACCGTGCTCGTTGGCGCCATGCGCCGCGGCGCACGAACGCGCCTCGAAGTACGTTGCCAGTGCGTCGCCCATGCCAGCGACCGTCATACGCAGCGGGGCTGCCGCGACCACGTTGGTATCGACCACGACCAGGTCAGGGTTCTTCTCGAGCATCAGGTAGCGGTCGAACGACCCGTCCTCGTGATACAGCACCGAGATCGCACTGCACGGACCGTCCATCGAAGCCGCCGTGGGGCACACGCACAACGGCAGCTCAGCATAAAACGCAACGGCCTTGGCAATGTCGAGCATTTTGCCGCCACCGATACCCACCACCATGTCGCAATACTCGGCCTGGGCTTCCTGAGCCATTTCGACAACGGCCTCTTCCGTGCACGGACCGTCATAGATCTTAAATAACGGCTCGCTTAGATTTTCGTCCAGAAATCCATCGACGATCTGCTTGCACAGCCGATCCTCGGTGCCCTGGTCAAACAAGACATAGGCAGCGCAGCCCAGCCATGACAAATACCTGCCCTGACGCGAAAGTTCGCCCGGCCCCTGAACATACCGGCCGGGACCGCCATAAACCATAGGAAGCGCCATACGAGAATCCGCCCTTTCATCAACAACAATTGGTGCAAAGTAACCTGACCCCTTTGCACCATAGCAAAAAGGGGCAAAGCCATCTGCTGGCTTTGCCCCTTCCTTAGCTTGATTTACTCATCCATAAGGTAGTAGTGACCCAGCGCGTCGGCACCCAGGATGGCGTTTGCGACCATCTCGGGCGTCACCTCAAACGGCATGTTGCACATGGTGTCATCGGGCGCGCACGCGGCCTCGGCAACAATCATGGCCTGCTCGCGCGTAACCTCGGCAACGCCAAGTTCCTTCATCGTGACCGGCAGGCCCAGCTCAATGCAGAAGCCCAGGACTTCCTCGAGTTTCTCAGTCGGGGCATCCTCGAGTACCAGCTGGACGATGGTACCAAAGGCGACCTTCTCGCCGTGATACATGCCGTGGCATTCGGGCAGCATCGTCAGGCCATTGTGGATGGCATGAGCGGCAGCAAGGCCCGAGCTCTCAAAACCAATGCCCGAAAGCAGCGTATTGGCCTCGATAATATGCTCGACGGCGGGCGTGAGCGCACCCTTCTCCAGCGCGACCTTGGCCTTGACGCCATCGGCCATAAGCGTCTCGTAGCAGAGCTTGGCGAGCGCCAGGCCGGCCATGCCGCCCTTGCCGCCGGCGCAGGTGCCACCGTCGGCATCATGCGTCGCCTGGGCCTCAAAGTAGGTTGCGAGCGCATCGCCCATACCGGAAACCGTCAGGCGCACCGGGCTCGCCGCGATAACCGTCGTATCCATCAGGACAATGTTGGGGTTTGCCTTAAGGAAGAGATATTTATCGAACTGGCCGTCGTCGGTGTAGAGCACCGAAAGCGCCGAACACGGAGCATCGGTCGAAGCAATGGTGGGGCAAATGATAACCGGGGACTCCAGGTAATAGGCGACGGCCTTCGCGGTGTCGAGAATCTTGCCGCCACCGACGCCGACGATGATGTCGCAACCGTTGTCGCGAGCGAGCGCCACCAAACGGTCGACTTCGCCCTTGGAGCACTCACCGTTAAAGTCCTCAAACAGCAGCTCGGCCTTAGCCTCGGCAAAGCCGCCCTCGATCTTGGCACCGACGCGCTTCTTGCCCGAAGGCGTCACGATGACGAGGGCCTTAGCGCCGAGCGGCTCGACATAGGAGCCGAGCTTGGCGAGCTCCTCCGGACCCTGGATGTACTTGCTGGGGCTATTGAAAATTGCAGCCATGTTTATCCCATCCTCTCATAATTAAAAAGAAAGGGGCTCCGTACAGATACGTGCGGAGCCCCTCCCTACGATAACAAGAGTCGATTAGAAATCGATGTCGGTATCGTAGTAGCAGGCCTTGAGAATCTTCTCGAAGTCGGCAGCCTTGGTCTCACGCGGGTTCTCGGGCGTGCAGGCGTCGGTCTCGGCGTTCGCGGCGATCTCGGGCAGCTTGGCGAGGAACTCCTCCTCGGAAACCATCTGCGGGTTCTCGGCGTCGACCTTCACGCCGCCGTTGGCGTAGTCCTTGATGGACTGCGGAATGTTGAGCTGGTCGTTGAGGTCGCGAATCTTCTGGACGAGCGCGGCGATGAGCTCCTCGTTGGTCTCGCCGGGAAGGTGCAGGATCTCCTTGGCCACGTAAGCGTAACGCTCGGCAGCGCGGGGATCCTTGGAGTTCCACTGGATGACCTTGCCCAGGTACATGGCGTTGGCAGCACCGTGGATGATGTGGCCGTTCTCGAAGGCAGCACCGGTCTTGTGAGCCATGGAGTGAACGATGCCGAGCAGGCCCGAGGAGAAGGCGATACCGGCGATGCACTGAGCCTCGTGCATGTGCTGACGGGCCTCATGGTCGCCAGCATAGGACTTGGGCAGCCACTCGACGATCTCGCGGATGCCGTGCAGGGCGTTGGCGTCGGTGAACATAGAGGCGAAGGTAGAAACGTAGGCCTCCATGCAGTGGGTCAGAGCATCCATGCCGGTGTGAGCGCACAGCTTGGCGGGCATGGTGTAGGTGAGCTCGGGGTCGACGATGGCGACATCAGGGGTGATGTTGAAGTCGGCCAGCGGGTACTTGATGCCCTTGGCGTAGTCGGTAATGACGGAGAAGGCAGTGACCTCGGTAGCGGTGCCGGAGGTAGAGGAGATGGCGCAGAAATGAGCCTTCTGGCGCAGCTCGGGGAAGCTGAACGGCTGGATGATGTTATCGAAGGACTCCTCGGGATACTCGTAGAAGACCCACATGGCCTTAGCAGCATCGATGGGCGAGCCGCCGCCGATAGCAACGATCCAGTCGGGCTCGAAGTCCCGCATAGCGGCCGCGCCCTTCATGACGGTCTCGATGGAGGGATCGGACTCGACGCCCTCGAAAAGCTGGACCTCCATGCCGGCCTCTTTGAGGTCGGCCTCAACATCCTGCAAGAACCCGCCGCGGCGCATAGAGCTGCCGCCAGAAACGATGATGGCCTTCTTGCCCTTGAGGTTCTTCACCTCGTGGCGAGCGCCCTCACCAAAGTACAGATCGCGAGGATTGGTAAAACGTCCCATGCTGTGCCTCCTAAACAAGCCCCTCTTAGACTTGCGTATATAACGGAGCACCCGATTGGCTCCGTTAGGACCGTTTTGCGCGTTGTCGGCGATGACAATGCGCGATGTCTAAACGTCTCAACGCTCAGACAAACACTATTTTACCGTTCGAGTTGGTCAGTTATTCACCTAAAGCCGCCAATGATGAAACGTTTTTTCTATCCTTGGAACCTCTTGCATTGCGGTTATTGCCCCAAGCTGGGCAAACGTTTTATCAAGGTTGACCATATGCCTCAGGCGGCATCGCGACGCTCCAAAACGTATACCGTTCGCCGCCCAAAATCGACCGCTTACGGCACCGCGATACGAGTCGTATGGCCAGTGTGCAGACACCTGTCTAACAACCGCCTTCGTGGTGCAACAGTGCATGTCCGAGCGCGGCTCCCCCGGCACGTCACATGCGGGTAAACTAGGACGTTATATAGAGACATTTGAACCCTAACCGCAGCAAAGGAGGCCCCATGGCATTCGATCCCATTCAAGAGGATTGCCATCGCCTCGTTCTTGAGGCCTTGCGCCGCGACAATATCCCGCTCACCGACGGCCCCGCCGTCGAGCGTCTGATGGAGCAATTCACCCGCAACCCCGCGCCGCTCATCGTACACGATCGCGACCGCGCCGGACATCTGATTGCCAAGGTGGTCGAGGCCGTCGACTACCGCATTCCCTTTATCCCTGACGATACCCAGGCCGAGCAAGAAGAGACCGCTGCCGAGAACATGCTCCGCGAGGCGGCCGCACTCGATCCGGCCAACTGGGATGCCCAGCGCATGCTGACGGCGCTCACCGCCGAATCCAACGAGGAATATGTGCAGTATCTGGTGTCCAAGTGCGACGAGGTGGAGCACGATCTGGCGCTCAAGATTGCCTCGGCGCAGGACCCCTACGAGCGTGAGGCCGCAGGCGACCTGACCCGCCGCCCCTACCTGCGCTGGCTTGCCGCCTTGGCGTCGCGCGCCCTCATTAGCGGCCGCTATCGCATGTCGCTCGAAGCCGCAAACCGCAGCCTCGACTTTGCCCCCAACGATCCCGCCGGCGTCCGCCACACCGCGATGCTCGCCATGGCAAAGCTCGAATACCCCGCCGAGGAGCTCAAGCGCTTTCGCTCTGCCCACTCCGTACCCTATCTTGCCAACACGCCGCTGCGCCGCCGCCCCAAGGATGCGGAGCGCGACTTGGACCCGTGGACGCTCATTGCGCTGATGAGCGCTGCCTGGCGCGAGTTGGACTACGAAGGCGCCGAGCACTACCTGCGTATCCTTGCGCACTCGTGCCCGCACGCGGCCGAGGCACTTTACTTCCAAACCGAGTTTCCCGATGGCGTCTATGCCCGCGTCAACGTAGGTCCGGGCTCTACCGATGAGCTTGTCCTTGCGCTGTCCGAGGCGACGCCGGTGCTGCAGGAGGGCCTGGGCGCCCCCGACAACGCCAGCTTTGCCGCCTGGGTCGCCACCAACGATATCGTGCGTTCCCAGATCGACGAGCGCATCCTGCACGCGGCCGAGCAGGGCTTGCCGTTTAAGGGAGGAGACCTCTAATGGATCCGAGCGTCTACATCCCCGCCTACCTGGAGCGCACCTATCTGGCGTCGCACCCCGAGCTCACCGATACAGCACGCGAGCTTGTCCACAACGACATGAGCGCGAATCCCCAAAAGTATGCGCAGTCCGAGCATGCCCAGGCGCTGCTGTCCTATGCCGGCGTTCATCGCCACCTGCTCGACGAGCTCCATCGCATCGAGGACATGGGCAGCGACGAGGAGTTCGAGCAGACGCGCAATCGCCTGTTCGACGATATGCGCGACGAGCTGCTCAAGATTGTTCGCGTCGATGCGCTGGCCGTCGATGCCCAGTTGCTCGCTATCATTTTGGCGGACACACCCGTCGATGCCTGTCTGGGCGACCTGATGAAGCTCGAGGCGACCACGGCCGACTACCTGCAACAGAGCATGCCCGGGTTTGATATGGAGGCCCCACACTACTGGGCCAATAATGTTTTAGCCGACGGTGTCACCGCAGCAGACCTTACCGTGAGCGAGCCGGCGCTGATCGGGTGGCTCCACACGCTCGAGGCCATCTCGCAGCTGTGCATGGCAAGCGCTCGCTACCGTGCTGCCGCCAACTATTCTCGCCGCGTTCTCAAGGCGGAAGGTTATCCCACCCGAGCCGCAGGCACCGTGCTGCTCGCCCTCGCGCGCCTGGAAGATCAGGATGGTTTTTTTGCCCTGGCCCACCAGCTCGAGGAACAGGTGGGGGCCGATGCCCTCGAGAACTCCCCCTGGTACCTGCTCGCCCGCACGATCTTGCTGTTCAAAACGAACAAGATGCGCCCGGCGACACGCGCGCTACGCGAGTTTGCCAACCGCTGCGAGGGCGGTGCGTTCTTCTTGCTGAACCCCATGTACCAGACGCCGTATCTCCCCTGTCGACCCGAGCCGCGAGATCCTTGGGACCTTTCGCACCAGGCCGTTTGGGAAGCCGACGGCGTTATCTCGGATACCCCCGACTTTGCCCCCTGGGCCAATGCCTGCGAAGACGTTTCGCAGCTTGCCCAGGAGTTTGCGCGCCGCTACGGCTTTTAGCGACGCGATCGCCCCGACTATGTCATCTACGTTAGGAACGGCTTCATGAATCTCCGCTCATCTCTCGCCTGCACCTCGAGCGATATCGCCCGCTGGGGACTGCGCTCCGTCCTCAAACGCCAGGGTGGCGTGCTTCCCGGCCGCATCGCCATGAAGATCGACCCCGAGCTGCTAAGCGACCTCGCCGGCCTTATCGACCACAGCGTGGTGATTACCGGTACTAATGGCAAGACCACCACCTCCAACCTCATCGCCGACGCCGTTGCTGCCAGCGGTGCCACCGTGGTGTGCAACCGTGCCGGTAACAATATGGAGCCCGGTGTGGTGGGTGCTCTGCTCGAGGCGCGCGGCAACCTTAAGCGAACCGCCAGCAGCAAGCGCGTAGGCGTCTTTGAGTGCGACGAGCTCTACACGGTGCGTGTCCTGCCCAAGCTCAAGCCGACGTACTTTGTGCTGCTCAACCTGTTCCGCGACCAGCTAGACCGCTACGGCGAGATCGACCATACCCAAGACGTCATCGCCCATGCGTTGGAGCTCTCTCCGACAACAACGCTCATCTACAATGCCGACGACCCGTTGTGCGCCTCGATTGCCGCACGCGTTCCCAATACAAGCATCGCCTTTGGCATCGACGGCGCCACCAACACCGAGTCCGACCGCATTAGCGACTCACGATTTTGCTCACAGTGCAACGCGCCGTTGGAGTACGACTATGTGCAGTACGGACAGCTTGGCGCATACCATTGCCCCTCGTGCGGCTGGGCCCGCCCTGGGCTTGTCCGTCGCGTGACGGGCGTGGAGCTCGGCTGCGACGGCTATGGCTTTGACCTGGTCTTTGGATCTGCGCCCGACGCGGCCGCCGCACATATCGCCACACGCTACAACGGCCTGTACATGGTCTACAACGTAGCCGCAGCCTTCTTCGCCGCCCACGAACTGGACGTGGACACCGCACGCCTGCAGCCCACGCTCGACGCCTACGTGCCAGCAGGTGGTCGCATGGGCCGTTGGAATATCGCCGGCCGAACCGTCGAGGCCAACCTGGCCAAGAATCCCGTAGGCTTCGATCGACAAATCCAGTCCATCAAGACGGCAGGTGGCAGACTCTGCGCTTTCTTCCTCAACGACAACGACGCCGACGGCCACGATGTCTCGTGGATCTACGATGTCGACTTCGAGCGCATCGCCGACACGCCGGGTCTTGTCGCCTTTGCCGGAGGCACGCGTGCGCACGACATGCAGGTACGCCTGAAGTACGCCGGCATCGATGCCGCGATTATCTCGGACGTCGCGCAGGCAATTGGCGCCGTGGCAGACGAGGCTGCTGGCGACACTTTCTACGCCGTCGCTAACTACACGGCCTTTCCGCCGCTGGTCAAGGAGCTCGACGGGCTTAAGGGCACCGATGCAGCCACGGTTGCTGCCCGCGCCGTAGCCCGTGCCGACGGCAGCGCTCTTCCTGTCGGCATCGCGCCAGTCGAGCTCTCACGCCCGCTGCGCATCGTCTACCTGTATCCCGATGCCCTTAACCTCTACGGCGACGGCGGCAATGTTATCGCCCTCGAGCGCCGTTGCGCCTGGCGTGGCATTCCCGCGCGTGTTGACGAGGTCCGTATGGGCGAAACGCTTGATTTGACCGATGCCGATATCGTCATGATGGGTGGTGGCTCCGACCGCGACCAGCTAGCCGTGGCACACGAGCTACTCGCCCAAAAAGACAAGGTCGCGGCCTATGTTGAGGATGGCGGCTCGCTACTTGCCATCTGTGGCAGCTATCAGCTGCTCGGCCGTTCGTACTATATGGGCGAAGATCGCATCGAGGGCCTAGGGGTCATTGCCGCCGAAACCGTACGCGGCTCCGACCGTCTGATCGGCAATGTAGCCGTCAAAACCGATCTGGCACCTGAGCCCTTTGTGGGATTCGAGAACCACGGCGGCCGCACTCTGCTCGACGCAGACGCCACGCCACTCGGAACGTCCGTCGTCACGGGCACCGGTAATAACGGTGACGACGGTTTTGAGGGTCTGATTTACAAGGGCGTCATCGGCACCTACCTGCACGGACCGGCACTGCCTAAAAACCCCGAACTCGCCGACTGGCTGATCGCCCATGCCCTCGATCGCCGCGGCGATGCGCAGGCCACAGCCCTGCTGCCGCTCAAATCCCTCGACGACACCTACGAGCACGCCGCCCACGACGCCGCGATGCAGCTCCTCCCCTAACGCCCCGCCACCACAAAGGGACAGGCACCTTTGTGGTGGTTTTGACCCGCCACGGTAGTTTGTCTCGATCTGTAACAGATAGACCGTTAAAAGTTGTCGTACTGTTACAGATCGAGATGTTCGTCCCGATGTCCGCTGTCTGTCTCGATCTGTAACAGATAGAGCCGATTTGCCCGCCCAGATGTTACAGATTGAGATATTTGAAAATCGGAATAGAAGCCAACTCCTGTGTGGTGGTTTTTCAATCTGCCAACGATATGCGAACAGATAAAAAAGTCTGCTATACTCTTTCCCGCTGTCCCCATCGTCTAGCGGCCAAGGACGCCACCCTTTCAAGGTGGATATCGCGGGTTCGAATCCCGCTGGGGGCACCATTAAAATCGAGAAGCCCGTTGCCCTCGCGGTGGCGGGCTTTTTGCTGCACATGCGCCGGGATTCGAACCCGACAGGGTGCGGATCCCGGCATCATCGCAAGGCCTGTGGGCAAAAAACAGCAAATATGAGTACTGTTACCATTTTAGTAACAGCGATTTCATGCCTTCAGAAGGCGATTTAGCCGTCAGGCATCCTACGGCGGAAGAATTACAGACGTTTATCAGCTAAGTACTTGGACATGTGTTGCGTAACACTGCACATTTTGCAATTTTATAATGCTACAGGAGTTGTGTCAGTACTCATATTTGACGTTTTTTGCCCACAACCCTTTAGACCTAGGCAAATCGGCGGCAAAACGGACTTCAAAGCTTCCTTCGCAAACAAAAACCGGGGCCCACATAATGCGGACCCCGGCTCAATACCGTGACGATATGTCAGTTGCGCTCTACACGTAGAACAGGATGTCGTCGTAGGTCGGGACCGGCCAGTAGTCGGCAGCCACAATCTCCTCCATGGCGTCCACAGCGGCGCGCAGCGTAGCCATAGCGGGAGAGACCTCGTGCGCGTACACGTCAGCCTGCTCCTGGCCATCAAGAGCCTCGGCCTTCTGATGCACGGCATCGAGGGCCTTGATGGAGTCGTTGATGGTGGTAATACCGTTGCAGAGCTTGTTGAGCGTGTTCTGCTCGCACTGCATGGCGGCCTCGGCGCCAGCGGCGCGGATAGCTTCAAGACCCTTAGCGACCTTGGTGGCATAGGCGGTGATGACCGGACGATAGGTACGACGTGCCTCGCGAATCATCGTGGTAGCCTCGATGTTCATGAGCTTGTTGTACTTCTCGAGCTTGCAGTCGTAGCGGCACTGGACCTCGGCCTTGGTCAGAACGCCCATCTCCTCAAAGAGCGCGATGGCCTTATCGGAAACAAAGGCGGGCAGAGCGTCGGCGGTAGTCTTGTTGTTGGCAAGGCCGCGCTTCTCGGCCTCGACGGGCCACTCGTCGGAGTAGCCATCGCCGGAGAACAGAATGCGCTGGTGGTCGGTCAGGACCTTCTTGCAGTACTCGAGTGCGGCGTCCTGGAACTCGTCCGCAGGCGTGCCCTCAAGGGCATCGGCGAAGGACTTGAGCGACTTGGCGACAGCAGCGTCGAGGACCATGTTGGGGTCGGAAACGTTCTGCTCGGAGCCGCAGGCACGGAACTCGAACTTGTTGCCGGTAAAGGCAAACGGAGAGGTACGGTTACGGTCGGTGTTGTCCTGCATGAGCTTGGGCAGGGCATCGGCGCCCAGATCGAGCACGCCGTGGGTGGCGTGGACGGAAGCCTTGCCGTCGATAATCTTCTCAACGACCTCGGTGAGCTGGTCGCCCAGGAAGATGGAGACGATCGCCGGAGGAGCCTCGTTGGCGCCCAGACGGTGGTCGTTGCCGGCCGAGGCAACGGAAGCACGCAAGAGCTCCTGGTAGTTATCGACGGACTCGATCACCGCGGTGAGGAAGACGATAAACTGCAGGTTGTCGAGCGGGGTATCGCCCGGATCGAGCAGGTTCTCGGACTCGGTACCGATAGACCAGTTGTTGTGCTTGCCGGAGCCGTTGATGCCGTCGAAGGGCTTCTCGTGCAGCAGGCAGACCAGGTCGTGACGGGAGGCGATGAGCTTCATCTTCTCCATCATGACGAGGTTCTGGTCGATGGCCTCATTGACCTCCTCGTAGACCGGCGCGAGCTCGTGCTGGCAGGGAGCGACCTCGTTGTGCTTGGTCTTGGCGGGAATGCCAAGCGCCCAAAGCTCCTCGTCCAGGTCCTTCATGTAGGCCGAGACGGTGGGACGGATAGCGCCAAAGTAGTGCTCCTCGAGCTCCTGACCCTTGCAGGGGTTGGCGCCAAAGAGGGTACGGCCGGTGATGACCAGGTCCTTGCGCTTGCGGTAGGCGTCCTTCTTGATCAGGAAGTACTCCTGCTCGTCGCCGACAGAGGGCACGACCTTCCTGGGGGTCTTACCGAAGAGAGCCAGGACGCGCTTGGCCTCGCGATCGAGCGCGGTCATAGAGCGCAGCAGCGGGGTCTTCTTGTCCAGGGCCTCGCCGGTGTAGGAGCAGAAAGCCGTGGGAATGCACAGGACCTCGTCCTTAATGAAGGCGGGGCTGGTGGGGTCCCAAGCGGTGTAACCGCGGGCCTCGAAGGTGGCGCGCAGGCCGCCGTTGGGGAAGCTGGAGGCGTCCGGCTCGCCCTGGATCAGGTTCTTGCCCGTGAACTTGGTAATAGCAGTGCCGTTGTGGTTGGGCTCCAGGAAGCTATCGTGCTTCTCGGAAGTAATGCCCGAAAGCGGCTGGAACCAGTGGGCGTAGTGCGTAGCGCCCTTGGAGATGGCCCAGACCTTCATAGCGTGAGCGACGGCATTGGCCACGTCCAGGTCGAGCGGCTCACCGTCCTCGAGGGTTGCAGCGAGGCGCTTCCAAATGTCCTTGGGGAGGTAGTCCTTCATGACTTCCTCAGAGAACACCATGGTCCCGAAGCGGTCAGTAAGATCGGCCATACGGAACTCCCTTCGTATCGGCACCGCGTGAGATGCGGTGTTGATTACTAACGAACGAGTCATAGATTAGGCTCGTCGTGTTTCCGCAACATTACCGTTATGTTGCTGTCACGAAACCAATCAATGAGGTTACCGCATCGCGGCGGCGTTGCCACCCTCAGCAGCCAATCAACTGTATAAATTGCAAACCTCCCCCCACGGTTTAACGGTCGTCAATCTAGAATGGGGCTCTATTAACTGGTATTTTGCATCAGATACCATTCAATATAGCCCCATCCCAAATTGACTGTTCTGTTATAGGAAATGCCGATAGTAAGACATCTTTGATTGGTATCCCTAAATAGCGAGTAAAACTCCACCGTGGCACAGTGGTGCTGTAGAATCCTTACAATACATTGCACTAAATATCTAAAGGAGCACGATATGCGCGTCGACGAGGTTTTTAAGCAGACAGCATCCCAAGGCACCACGCCCGTTTCGTTTGAGATGTTCCCACCCAAGGGTGAGCTGACCCTCGACACGGCTCGCAAAGTGGCGGGCAACCTGTGCAAGCTTTCACCGAGCTTTGTCTCGGTCACTTGTTCCGCTGGCGGCTCGGGTAACGGTGCCACCACTGCCCCCATCGCGCATATGATTTCGAGCGAATTCGATACGCCCTCGGTAGCGCACCTCACCTGCGTGGGCCGCACCCACGCCGACATCGCCGCCAAGATTGACGAGTATCGCTCGGCCGGCGTGGAAAACGTGCTGGCCCTGCGCGGCGACCTGCCCGCTGGCGCGACTGAGGACGACAAGCCCGCCTCCGACTACGCCTACGCCCGTGACCTCATCCCCGAGCTCGTCGACGCCGGCTTTTGCGTGGGCGCCGCAGCCTACCCCGAGGGCCACATTGCCTGTGAGGACCTCAACGTCTCGATCGAGCACCTCAAGCAAAAGCAAGACGCCGGCGCGAGCTTTTTTGTGACGCAGCTCTTCTTTGATAACGAGTACTTCTACCGTTTTCGCGAGCTTGCCGACAAGGCCGGTATCACCGTGCCCATCACCGCGGGCATCATGCCGTTTATGGGCAAGTCGCAGATCAGCCGCATGGTCTTTATGTGCGGCGCGTCGCTGCCCTCCCCCGTCATCAAGATTCTCGCCAAGTACGAGAACGACCCCGAAAGCCTGCAGGCAGCCGGTGTAGATTATGCCGCCCGTCAGCTTTGCGACCTTAAGGAGCACGGTGCCGACGGTCTGCACCTGTACACTATGAATCGTCCTGCGATCGCCGCAACCATTATGGAGCACCTAAGATAATGGAAAAACCACACATCGATACAACCGTTGTTGAAGTGCCGGCCGACCTTGCGTCGCCGGCGCTCTACCGTATCGATGCTGCCCATCGCCCCCGAGTCGACCGTGCCGAGATGCTGCGCTACCTGGGCTACGGAGGTCAGCAGATTGAGCCCGAGCTAGCGCAGCGTATTGAGCTTGTCGTTGAACGTCTGGAACTGGACATTGAGCCCCGTGGCGTGCGCCGTGTGTTTGCCGTCGATGCCACGGGCGTGGACGAGCAGGGCAAGCCTTGTATTCGCTTGGTCGGCACCAATGTTGAGCTACGGGGTCGCGATATCTATCGTCATCTTAAGGACGCCCGCATGGCCGCGCTGATGGCCTGCACCCTCGGCATGGGCGCCGAGCGCCGTTTGCGCACCACGGGAGCCCAACATCCCCTGGAGGGCGCCGTGCTCGACGCCGCGTGCTCCGCTTACGTGGAAGCCGCCGTTGAGCAAATGGACCAGCAGGTCAAGGCTGCGGCAGCCGCACACGGACTCGCCGGTAACTGGCGCTTCAGCCCCGGCTACGGCGACTGCCCGCTTACGGCCCAACGCTCGATCGTGGCTGCGCTCAACGCCACGCGGCTCATCGGGCTTACCGTCACACCTACCAACCTGCTCATGCCCACCAAAAGCGTGACCGCGGTGATCGGTCTGTTTGACGGCGAAGTCCACGACGCCCAGAGCCGCCCCACCTGCAATATCTGTCGCATGCGCGAGCACTGCCGCTTCCGCGCCGCCCACACTACCTGCTATTCCATCCATTAGGAGCCCCCGATGTTTACTCCGCTTATCACTCATGATCCGGACGGCGCCGCGCTGGCGGCGCCTGTTGATGCCGCACGCCGCAACGGTGCCGCGTACAAGACGCGCACGATCGACGAGCTGCGCATTACGGACGATCGCCTGCGTGCCGCCATCGAGGGCACGGGACACCTGCTGTTCGACGGCGGCATGGGCACCATGTTGCAGGCCGCCGGCATGAAGGCGGGCGCCCTGCCCGAGCTGCTCAACTTTGAGGAGCCCCAGGTTATCACTGATATCCAACGTCAATATGTCGAGGCCGGCTGCGACGTGATTACCGCCAACACCTTTGGTGCCAACGCCCACAAGCTCGACGGTGCCGCCACCGTGGCAGATGTCTTTGCCGCCGCCGTCATCTGCGCCCGCGCGGCCGGCGCCCGCTACGTCGCCGGCGACATCGGCCCCATCGGCGCGCTGCTTCGCCCCTTGGGTACCCTCAGCTTTGACGAGGCCTACGACCTCTTTGCCGAGGAAGTGCGCGCCGGCGTCGACGCGGGCGTGGACCTCTTTATTATCGAAACCATGACCGACCTTGCCGAGATCAAGGCTGCCGTCCTCGCCTGCCGCGAAAACTCCGACCTGCCCGTCTTTGCCACCATGACCTTTGAGGAAGACGGTCGCACCTTCTTAGGCACGAGCCCCGAGGTCGCCGCCATCACGCTCGACGCCATCGGCGCCGACGTTTTGGGCATCAACTGCAGCCAGGGACCGGCCGAGCTCCGAGGACTCGCTGCGCGCATGCTCACCGTTACCGACAAGCCCATTATGGTGCAGGCCAATGCGGGACTGCCCCACGTGGACGATGACGGCAATACCGTCTTTGATATCCAGGCACCCGAGTACGCCGAGGCCGTCGCCGGCATGATCGCCGACGGCGTGAGCGTCGTCGGCGGATGCTGCGGTACCACGCCCACGCACATGGCGGCACTTCGCACCCTTATCGACAACCACACGCCCAGCCCGCGTCACCGCAAGCCCAGCATGTCGGTCACGAGCGCCCAGACGGTCGTGGACCTCCCCTGCGACGGCCACAAGATCGCCGTCATCGGCGAGCGTATCAACCCCACCGGCAAAAAGCGCCTGAAGCAAGCCCTACGCGACGGCGACCTGGGCTACGTCGTGAGCCAGGGCATCAGCCAGCAGGAGCAGGGCGCCGACATCCTGGATGTCAACGTGGGCCTGCCCGAGATTGACGAGGTCAAGGTCATCCAGCAAGCGACCGAGCAGCTCCAAGGCTCCACGCTGCTGCCGCTGCAGATCGACTCCACCGACTCCGCCGCCGTCGAGGCCGCCGTGCGTCGCTACGCCGGCAAGCCCATCATCAACTCGGTCAATGGCAAGCAGCAGATCATGGATGAGATCCTTCCGCTGGTCGCCCACTACGGCACCAACGTCGTCGGCCTCACGCTCGACGAAGGCGGCATCCCCGATACCGCCGAAGCTCGCTTCGCCATCGCCGAGCGCATCGTGGCCGAGGCTGCCCGCTACGGCATCGGCCCGGACCGCATCCTCATCGACTGTCTGGTCATGACCGCCTCGACCAATCAACGCCAGGCCGAACAGATCCTGCGCGCCATGTCCCTGTGCAAGGAGCGCCTAGGCGTCAAATGCGCGCTCGGCGTGTCGAACATCAGCTTTGGTCTGCCTGCCCGCCCGCTGTTGGGCTCGGTCTTTTTGGCCGCCGCCTTTGGCGCGGGCCTGGACGCCCCCATCATGAACCCGGGCTCCAAGCGCTTTATGGACACCGTCTACAGCTATCGCGTCCTGAGCGCCGAGGATGAGGGCTCGACCGGATACATCGAGCGCTACGCCGGCTGGACCGATCCGTACAAGATCGCCGCCAACCCGGCGGCGGCTCAGGCCGCATCGACCGACGCCGTGCCCGCTGTCAGCGCCACCGCAAGCGCCGATGACGACCCCATCCGCCACATGGTCGTCTCGGGCCGCAAGGGCGAAATCGCGGCCGAAACCGAGCGTCTGCTGGCGGACCACGACGCCATGGACCTCATCAACAATCACTTTATCCCCGCCCTCGACGAAGTTGGCATCCTCTTTGACCAGGGAAACTTCTTCTTGCCGCAGCTCATGGCCTCGGCCGAGGCGGCACGCGTGGGTTTTGACACCATCAAGCGGCTGATGCCCGCCGGCGAGATTGCCGACAAGGGTAAGATTTGCGTGGCCACCGTCAAGGGCGATATCCACGACATCGGTAAGAACATCGTCAAGATGCTGCTCGACAACTACGGCTACACCGTCTTTGACCTAGGCCGCGACGTCGACCCGCAAGAGGTGCTCAAAACCGTACAGGAACGCGACATTAAGCTCGTCGGCCTCTCGGCGCTTATGACCACCACGGTCGTCGCCATGGAAGAGACCATCAAGCTGCTTCATGCCGAGGTACCGGGCGTCAAGATCATCGTAGGCGGCGCCGTGCTCAACCCCGAATACGCCAAGCAGATCGGCGCGGACTACTACGCCAAGGATGCCGCCGAAAGCGCTCGTATCGCCGAAGAGGTCTTTGGGCAGTAACACAACGGAAACAACCGAGCACCAAAACGTGCCGCATGCGCCACTTGGCACGTGCGGCACGTTAGAATAGATAAGACTATGCTCGTTTTGGCAGATAGGAGCGCAAGGATGGCGATCACGCCCGCAGAAATCGCGGAAACCCGCGGCATGGTTGAGGAGCAGAACCTCGACATCAGAACCATCACTATGGGCATTTCGCTCATGGGTTGCGGCGACGAGAACCTCGACCGCATGTGCACGAAGATCTACGACCACGTGACGCACACGGCTGAGCATCTGGTCGAGACCGCCGAGCACCTCGAGCGCGAGTACGGTATCCCCATCGTCAACAAGCGCGTTTCCGTCACCCCGGTGGCGCAGATCGCCGCGTGCTGCAAGGATGAGGACCTCACCCCCATCGCGCGTGCCCTCGACCGCGCGGCCGAGACGCTCGGCATCGATTACCTGGGCGGCTTCTCCGCGCTCGTCCAGAAGGGTATCGGCGACGCCGACCGCCGCGTCATCCAGTCCATCCCCCAGGCGCTCGCCACCACCAGCCGCGTCTGCTCCAGCGTCAATGTCGCCAGCCTGCGCGCTGGCATCAACATGGATGCCGTGCTCATGGCGGCTCAGACCATCATCGATGCCGCTAAACTCACGGCCGACCAGGATTCCGTCGGCGCTTCCAAGTTTGTCTGCTTTGCCAACATGGTCGAGGACTCCCCGTTTATGGCGGGCGCCGTCCACGGCGGCGGCGAGGCCGACGCCGTCATCAACGTAGGCGTCTCGGGCCCCGGCGTTATGGCCGCAGCCCTGGAGACGCTGCCCGATTCCGCATCGATGATGGAAGTCGCCGAGAAGATTAAGCAGACCGCCTTTAAGATCACCCGCGCCGGCGAGCTCATGAGCCGCGAGGCCGCCCATCGCCTGGGTGTCGAGAAAGGTATCGTCGACCTGTCGCTGGCTCCTACGCCTGCCGTCGGCGACTCCGTCGCGCGCATCCTCGAGATCATCGGCGTGGGCACCTGCGGTGGCCCCGGCACGACCTGCGCGCTCGCCATGCTCAACGATGCCGTCAAGAAGGGCGGCGTCATGGCAAGCTCCAGCGTGGGCGGTCTCTCGGGCGCCTTTATCCCCGTGTCCGAGGACGCCGGCATGATTGCCGCCGTCGAGGCCGGCGCGCTTTCGCTCGAGAAGCTCGAGGCCATGACCTGCGTGTGCTCCGTTGGCTTGGACATGATCGCCATCCCCGGCGACACCCCGGTCGAGACCATCGCCGGCATCATCGCCGACGAGATGGCCATCGGCGTCATCAACAATAAGACCACGGCTGTGCGCGTGATTCCCGCCATCGGCAAGGGCGTGGGCGACTGTGTCGAGTATGGTGGCCTGTTTGGCCGTGCACCCATCATGCCGGTGAACCCCAACGCCGGCACCGTGCTTGCCCACCGCGGCGGACGCTTCCCGGCACCGCTGAACTCGCTGAAGAACTAGTCTAGGGTACGGGGCGAGGAGCCCCGCCGCCGGGCGGCAGACATATAAGGTCGCCTGCTCGGCGGCGGGGTTCCCGCACAACGGGAACCCAGTTGTGTTCTATCCCGTGTTGCAGTTGCTTCGCTCCTGCACCTCATGGTTGATACGGCGGTTTGACGTTGGATCGGTTCTTTCTGAGATATGCTTGTTGCGGCTCTTCTTCTGGGAGGGGCCGCTTTTTTGTTATGTGAGGGGGTTGGCCCGTGGCTGGTAGAGACATTCAATCTGATCTGCTTTCTGCGGATTGGAATGGCGAATGGATGCGCCTACAAGCTGATCGGCGACGGGCTGATGATCCTTTTGAGTGGGATAAGCGTGCTCGGCATTTTCGGCCGCTTGAGACTGCTCCGTATGCCCGGGACTTTATGAAGCTGTTAGCGTTAAAGCCTAGTGAATCCGTGCTAGATATGGGATGTGGGGCTGGATCGATTGCTATTCCGCTTGCTCAGGCTGGACATCTTGTGATTGCTGCTGACTTTTCCCCTGCTATGTTGAACACCCTTGATGCCGGCATTGAGTACTATGGGCTCGAGGACCGCATTACGCCGCTTGAGCTTTCTTGGGATGACGATTGGGATCTGGTTGGGCCGGTTGCCAAGGCTGTAGATGTTGCCTTTGCGAGTCGCTCGGTTACTACGAACGACCTGAAGGGGGCACTTGCCAAGCTTGACCGTACGGCTCGTCGGCGTTGTGCCGTCACGACGGTCGCCAACTCGAGCCCGCGCTATGACCTGCACTTGATGAATGCCATCGGCGCCTCGGTTGCCTGCAGTAATGGCTTTGTGTACGCCTTTAATATCCTCATTCAGATGGGTGCCCTGCCGCAGGTTGCGTACTTTGAATCGCCTCGTCGCGATACCTTCGATAGCCTTGAAGCGGGCGTGGCGGACTTCTCCCGCATGCTCGAGCACGGTAACGAGGATAAGTTCGACCGTCTGCACGACTACATCGCTCAACACATGATTGAGAACCCCCATGCCGGTGAGCCGGGCTCCAAGGGTGTGCCGCAGGGGCGCTATATGCTCGATCATGTCCGCAAGGTCCGTTGGGCGTTTATCGCTTGGGAGCCGGTCTCTTCGGGCCGTCCATAGACCGCTTTCGGCTGCCATACACGTCCTCCTGTAACCCGCGCTGTTCTCCCGCTCGGCATCCGCATTCTTTTTGAACTGGGCAAACACGCCCCACACCGCGCCGTTCCTGCGCTATCGTGGGACAGCTCACGTAGATTAAGGCCCCATCGCGGGGCGCCCCATAACATAGAAAGCGAGAACCCATGGCACTGACAGGAGCCCAGGTCAAGCAGCTTCGCAGCATGGCCCATCACCTCAACCCCGCCATCATCATCGGCAAGTCCGACATCAACGAGGGCACCGTCGAGCAGACGGTCGCCTACCTGGAGAAGCACGAGCTCGTTAAGTGCTCCGTACTCGATGGTTCCAGCCTTTCCGCCCGCGAGGCCGCCGAAGAGCTCGCCGATCGCTGCCATGCCGAAGTCGTCCAGGTTATCGGCCGCAAGTTCTCGCTGTATCGCGAGTCCTCGCGCAAGGACATCGAGAAGATTAAGCTCGTCTAAGAGTCAACGATCCGGCGAGTCAACATACATCAAGCTTGCGAGCGTCCGAGCAATTCGGACGCTCATTTTTTATCGCTCGACGAGCACGCGGTTAAGCCTGCCCTCCACCAAGCGCTCGTACAGACGCCGCGTCTCGGGCTCGGGCACGCCATTGATCTGCTCCCTCAGGTGATGCATATGCCCACTGTACAGCTCGACGATATCGCGTCGTCGCCCCGCCGCACCGTAGACGCGCATAGCGCAACGCACCATGTCCTCGCGCGCTGTCTCTTGCCGCAGCCCCGACTCCACCAGCCATACCGCCGACTGCAGGTCGTTTTCTTCTAGGGCGGCATTCGCGCCCCGAATCATGCAGTCGATATACTTCGATTCCATAATGCGCCGCATACGCAAAAAGTAGGTGGGATTACAGCCATTGGGAACATACAACGGGCCGGCGTAGAGCTGCTCGATCTTAAGGCACAGCTCGATCAGATGGGGTCCGCGCGCACCCGTGCGATTTCCCAAAACTTCGCGGCTTATCTGATCAAACAACCGCACGTCGGTCTTGACGTAATCGCCGTTAAGCCCAATGCACTCGTTTTGGATCAGCACACACGATTTGCCGTCCGGTGTCGGCCCCAAGGCCGAACGCAGGCGCGATATCGTCGAGTATAGATTGTTACGAGCGCTATTGAACTCGGCATGGGGCCACAGCTCCATAGCCAGCGTCTCGCGGTCTACCAGGGCATCCATGCCCAGCGCAAGCCGCTCGGCAAGCGTCGCCGCTTTCTTGCGGCGCCACATCTTATCCGTGATGGGAAACCCGTCGCGCTCGGCGCGAAACGCCCCAAACATGCGGATCTCGATATGGTCAACCACATCGACACCCTCGGCATCGCCGGCCTGGAACAGACGCTCGCCTTCGCCCTCAAAGTCGGCACGCAGCGAATACCGCGACAGCTCGCGCACCGGGAGCTTCTTTCGAATTCTCGCAGCCGGCTCGCCCAGACAATGCATCGCAAGACGCGCAAACAGCCGATACGATGGATCCAAAATCCCTAGGCGATTCATGGACATCCAGGCTGCAAGGTCGCTGTCGCGGCCCGCGGAGGCCAAATGCAGCGCCACCATCCAGGCCTCGGCACCACCGACCTGCGTCCGACTCAAATCGAGCAGCTCTGCCTCTTCGCGCACCGATACCATCGATGTATTGCGTAAGTACGCCGCGCGCTCTAGCAGCAGTGCGTTGTCGCGTATGTATCCAATCGATTCCTCGGCAAGCCTGAGCACCTGCACCGCACGGAATTTGGCATTGACCGGACGCCCCTCAGCCAGCGACTGCCAGCCTTCCAGTATCAAGCCAAACAACTGGACCTGATTGTCACGCACGCGTACGGCAAAACGGTCGAGCTCATTGAATGCCTGCTCGTCGGTCACCGGCATGCCGGCAAGCAGGCGCCGCGCCGATAATACCATGCGCACCCAGATGGCGAGCGCTCGGATTCCACGCGCTTCGAGCGCCTCGAGCTTCAGGGCCATCTCGTCATCACGCTCGTCAGTCCCTGCATACGACCCATCAAATAGCTCCGTCAACATGCGGTCCGCCCGCACAAACGTCCCCGCGATATCGAGCTCACAATCGTAGGCCTTATCCGTTTTGAGCCCCGCGAGGATCTCACCGCCCTTCGCCCGCTCTGTCAGCCCATGCTTTATCTCGACATGTGCGGACAGCATGTCGAGTGCGACACAGGACGCCTCACTTTCCAACGCTGAATGGCTTGCCGGAAGCCCCAGACCACTATCTCCATAACAGGCGGCCGTAAACGCGTGCGCCACCTTCCACGACACGGGATCGAGCTCGCAAATCGCTTGCTCGCCCGCACGCTCGATAATTGAGGCCATATACCGCGCGAGTTTTGTTTTGGAGACGCTCACCGCCGCAAGATAGATGCCGAGCGCCTCGTCAGGCGTCGGCTCCGATGCCCGGCCATCTGCCTCGGTCTTTCCCAGCGCCGCGCGGCAGACATCCCCTCCGTGCCCCGTCAGGGCCAGATCGACCCCATACTGCCCGGCAAGCTCCAACACCGCGCTGCGGTCCAAAAACGCGTCGGCGAGGTCCATCGCGGTATCGCAGCGCCCCGCTTTAATCAATATACGCACCGCCCGCACAACGAGTTCGGGGCGAATTTCGGCGACCAGCTTGCGCAATCGCAGGCGTGCGTTGTTCTCGGTACCCAAGCAGGTAAAGCTCCGGTCTGCCGGATCAACGCCAAAAATGGGATAATCGCGAACAAGATAGGACTGGTCAATCGCCGAAAGCCTAACACCGCAAGCCTCGAGCTCCGAAATATTGCCCTCACCCATTAAGACCATCAAGCATGCCACACTAAACAGGGCGTTGTTCTCGAGCGACGCCAGATCAACAAGTGCCGCTCCGTAGATATTGACGATCTCGTTTTCGAGCGTCTGGGCAACGTCTCCCTGCCCGTATAATCCCGACTGCATAGCCGAGACGAGCTCGGGCACACCCTGCGTAAGCTGATAGAAGTCGAGCGATGTGCTGATCGAAAACGCCGATGCCCACGCCGAATACTCATAGGCATGCACCTTGAGCATCTGCGCGTTGACTTTAATCGAATCGCCCAATCCATGAATCAGCTGGCGATTCGAAGGACGGCAGCTCATAAGGACCCCAATCCCCATAGCACGCAGGCTTCGGATTCGGTCGATCAGCTCCTCGGTCTCGCTCTGGCTGAAGTTGGGCACGTTATCGATTGCAATCAGGGAGTGCGGCTTGTCCTTAAGCTCTTCGGTAACGACCTCGATCTGCATAAACACCTCGCGCCCAATGGCGCGGTCTGCCTCGATGATCCGCACGGGACCTCGCGTCGGATCGCTTTTAACCTCTTGGGCGTACTGCAGCAGCACCGAGGTTTTCCCAAAGCCATCAGGCGCGTAGAGAACTACGATGCCGGCCTTTCGGCCCTTGGCGATAAGTTCCTTCATCAAGCGATCGCGCCGCACCATATAACTACTGCCCAGCGGCATAAGCTCGAGGTCGTCCATATTGCCCAACTCGTTAACCATACCCGCTCCTCAACTCGACCACATGAACAGCGTAACGTTAGACCATATGTATCGCTAGATGAATAACGCGATGCTACGGTATAGGATGTTTGTCGGTACGCAAATGGCAAGTTTTTGTTCAGCGTGGTCCGATTGAAACTTATCCACCAACCAATCAATCTTTGCGCAGGTCAATACACTTGCCAGCTTGTCCCATTCTTTAGCAGTGTACCTCAAATGAGCGATGTTCAATTATGTTGCGCAACTCACCTAACGCCAGCTACCGTCTGCGACCTTTTCGTAGCATTTATGCATAGTATCTGTTATGGAATGAATCATGCTTCACCAGACGCACCCGTCAAGTTCGCGGCAAGATTTTCGTCAAGCACACGGCGCGCGCTCAGCAAAAAGGCCCCCGCAAAGCGGAGGCCTTCGGCAAAGCTATGTCGAGGTGATAGGCTATCGCTACTCGCAGAGCGAAAGGGCGGCCTCGTCGGCAACGACAACGCAGTTGGTGTGCAGTTGCAGGATCGAGGCAGGGCAGTCGGGGGTAACCGGACCATAGCACATGTCATGCACGGCCTGTGCCTTGGCCTCGCCGTTGGCGACGACCAGGATCATGCGGGCATACATGATGGTCTGAGTGCCCATGGTATAGGCCTGACGAGGCACGTCGTCGATGCTGTCGAACAGGCGGCTGTTGGCCTGAATAGTGCTCTCGGTAAGGTCGACACAGTGCGTACCCTTGGAGAAGTGGTCATCGGGCTCGTTGAAGCCAATGTGACCGTTGTTACCGATGCCGAGCAGCTGCAGATCAGGGTAACCGGCAGCAGCGACGATCTTGTCGTACTCAGAGCAGGCAGCGGCAGCGTCGGGATTGGAGCCATCGGGCACATGCGTGTTGTTCAGGTCGATGTTAATGTGATCGAAGAAGTTCTCACGCATAAAGTAGTGGTAGCTCTGGGGATCGTCGTGCGAAAGGCCACGATACTCGTCGAGGTTGTAGGTGCTGACCTCGGCAAAGTCGACGTCGCCCTTTTCGTACCAAGCGGCGAGCTGCTTGTAGGCGCCAATCGGGGTGGAGCCGGTGGCAAGACCCAGCACGCAATCGGGCTTGAGGATAACCTGGGCCGAGATGATATTGGCGGCCTTGCGGCTCATATCCTCGTAGTCTTTAGCTTTAATGATCTTCATTACGCGTCCTTTCTCGTACAAGAGAGGCAAGGCTCCCCTTACAAGCACTTGCCCGCGGCCCGCGTCGGCCGCAACAAACGTGTGCGGCCACCAGGGCGAGGTCGCGTAATGTATATGTTTCGTGTCTACCCGCGTCGAGGCCCCTGCCCGTCCACGGTGACCCGAAGCCTTTTAGCCTCGGACAGTTTTCATCTTGCCACGGAGGGCGTCCTCTTTCAAGGGCGCCCTCCGTAAACGTGTTTGAATTGTAGGCTAAAGGCCGAGGGCGCTCACTAGCGCTCGCGAGCGACGATAAGTTGGTCCATCTCCTCGACATGCTCGCCAATGGAGCCCTTGATGCTCGAGAACTCAACGGAGTTGCACACCAAGATAGGAACCGTCACATCGTAACCCTCGGCAGCAATTGCCTCGCGATCAAACTCGATGAGCACATCGCCCTTATGGACGACATCACCCACCTGGGCATGCACGTTAAAATGCTTGCCCTCAAGCTGAACAGTATCCAAACCAACGTGGATGAGCACGTCTAGGCCATCGACCGTGTTGAGTGCAACGGCGTGTCCCGTGGGAAAAATGGCCTCGACCTTGGCGTCTGCCGGCGCAATCACGCGCGTGCCGGTAGGCTGAATCGCCACACCCTGGCCCAAAAGGCCGGTGGCAAACGTCTGGTCATTGACATCGGACAACGGAATAACGTCGCCCGAGATGGGAGCATCCAACGTAAGGACTCGACCACGCATACCAAAAGACCTTAGGACTTTAGTGAACATGCTCCCCCTCGGACATACCAATCAATCACAATAGCGTTAACAGTTTACCACTTGGCACCCGTTATTGACCATTAGGGAAGTTCGCGCTTGACAACCTCGACGATATCGTCGACGACGCGCTGGGTCAGCTCGTGCGTCTCCGCCTCGGCCATAACGCGAACCAGCGGCTCGGTACCGCTCGGGCGCACCAAGATGCGACCGCGACCATTGAGCTCCTTCTCGGCGGCAGCGACGGCGTCCCAAATGGGCTGGCAATCGTCCAGACCGGCCTTGTTGTCCGAATGCACGTTGACGAGCACCTGCGGGTACTTCTTCATGATGCCGGCAAGGTCGGTGAGCGTGCGGCCGGTGCGTTTGAGCACGGCCAAAAGCTGCAGGGCCGTCACCAAGCCGTCGCCAGTGGTGTTGTGCTCCAGGAAGATGATGTGGCCGGACTGCTCACCGCCGATGACGGCGCCATCCGCGAGCATGCGCTCCAAAACGTAGCGGTCGCCCACGGCGGTCTGCACCATCTCAAAGCCCTGCTCCTTCATGGCGATGGAGAAACCGAGGTTGCACATAACGGTCGAGACGATCTCGGAGTTGGCGAGCTTGCCGCGAGCAGCAAGGTCGGAGCCGCAGATGGCAAGAATGTAGTCGCCATCGATCTCGTTGCCCTCACTGTCCACGAACAGCACGCGATCGGCGTCGCCGTCGTGGGCCAGGCCGATATCGGCGTGGGTGCGCAGCACGAGCTCGCGCAGGGGCTCAAGGTGAGTGGAGCCGCACTCAACGTTAATGTCAGTGCCGCAGTAATCGGTGTTGATGGCATGGACCGTGGCGCCCAGGCGCTGCAGCGCGGCAGGCGTGGTCTGGCACGAAGCGCCGTGGCCACAGTCGACGGCAACAACCAGTCCGTCGAGCTTAAGACCGTCGAGCGTGCTGATGGCATGATCGACATAGGCCTTGCGGGCATCCTTCATCTTGATGATGTGACCCACACCGGCGCCGGTCGGCAGCGTGTCGGCAGCCATGGCCTCCTCGGACATCACCCAGGCGCTGATCTCTTCCTCAACCGCGTCGGGAAGCTTCATGCCCTTGCGGCTAAAGAACTTGATGCCGTTGAACTCCGGCGGATTATGCGAAGCGGAGATGACGATGCCGCCGTCAAGCTCGTTTTGAACGGTGAGCAGTGCCACGGCCGGCGTAGGGATAACGCCGCAGCAGTGCGGACGGCCGCCCTCGGCCATGATACCGGCGGTCAGTGCACTCCCGAGCATAGTGCCCGAAAGACGCGTATCGCGGCCGATGCAGATGTCCGGACCAAGGAACTTGGTCGCCGCGCGACCCAGGCGAAACGCGAGGTCGCACGAAAGATCGGCGTTGGCGACGCCACGGACGCCATCGGTACCGAAGATGTTCTGGGGCATAGGATCGCTCCTTCCCAAGTGGGCAAAACGCAGCCGCCCACCCTAGTCGAAAAGAAAAGCGGGACCCACCGAGCAGTCGGTAGGCCCCGCTTGTACATTGTATCTCGAAAGGAGATAAAACCTTAGCGCTTGGAGAACTGGGGAGCGCGGCGGGCCTTCTTGAGGCCGTACTTCTTGCGCTCGACCACGCGAGCATCGCGCGTAAGGAAACCGGCCTTCTTGAGGTCAGCGCGGTAGTCGCCAGCGTTCAGAAGAGCGCGAGCGATGCCCAGGCGCAGAGCGCCGGACTGACCGGAGATGCCGCCGCCATCGCACAGAGCGATAACGTCAAACTGACCGGCGGTATCGGTCACCTTGAAGGGAGCAAGGGCATTCTCAACGAGCTGATGACGGCCGAAATACTGCTCGGCGTCACGCTTGTTGATGGTCACCTTGCCGGTGCCGGGGACGAGACGGACGCGGGCGACGGCGTTCTTACGACGGCCGGTACCCTGGTAGACAACGGTGTTCTCAGCCATCTTTAAGCCTCCAGCTCAATCTTCGTGGGGTTCTGGGCAGCGTGCGGATGCTCGGCACCAGCGTAGACCTTAAGCTTGGTCATCTGGGCACGGCCGAGGGTGGACTTGGGCAGCATGCCGCGGACGGCGCGCTCGATGACCTTCTCCGGGTGCTTCTCCATAGCCTGGCGGAAGCTCTCAGCCTTGAGGCCGCCGTTGTAGCCGCTGTGGCGATAATAGGTCTTCGTGTCAGCCTTGTTACCGGTAAGCTGGACCTTATCGGCGTTGATGACGACGACGAAGTCGCCGCAGTCGCTGTTGGGCGTGAACTGGGGCTTGTTCTTACCGCGCAGGATCATTGCGATCTGGGTGGCAAGACGGCCCAGGACAGCACCATCGGCGTCGACGAGAACCCAGTTGCGCTGGACCTCGCCCTGCTTGGCGTAGTGAGTCGATTTCGAAATCACTTAGACTCCTCCATGTACAGTACGTGTTGTTACAGAGATTCACGGGGCTCTGCAAGTAACCCGTCCATATTACCCCGCTCGCCGCCCGAGTCAACAGGTATTCTGGCTCCGACCAGAGTTTCTGCACATGTCATCCACGCCCAGTGATTTTTCTGGGACGGGGCTTAAATAATCATGTAATGCGCGAGCGGTACTTTGCCCCATGCGGTTTTACTTCACACACGGACCATAATGCCTCGAATCTAGCGCTCGACAAATGCCTCGATATCATTCAGCAGGCGTTTTGCCTCCTGCCGACCCTGAATATACAGGTCGAGCAGCTTTGCCGGATCGTGCTCAACATGACCGACCTCGACCGGCTTTTGCGGAGCGACAACCAGGGCGCGACCCTCGCGCTCGTACTTCCACAGATGCATGCGCTGGATGTTGTAGCGGTCGTGACGTGTCTCGATGGCCTCGAGCAGGTAGGGGTAGTCGGCATAACGAGCACGCGCGGCCGGCATAAACTCGTAGGGCTTCTTTTCGTACGAGCGGTCCTGGGTGACGATGACGACCGCGCGGTCGAAGCCAGCCTCCTCGAGCACATGCTCGATAGGAACCGAATCCGCCACGCCGCCATCGACGTATTTGTGCCCGTCGATCTCGACCGGCGGCGTCACCAGCGGCAACGAGGTCGAAGCGCGCACAGCGTCCAGATCGAGCACGGCGCTTTTGACCGGCAGGTACGCAGCAGTTCCAAAGAGCATGTCCGTCGCGACGGCATACATCTCGATGGGGCTGGCGTCGAACGTTTCGTTGTCAAAGGGGTCCAGGCGGTCTTGGACGTCGTTAAAGATAAAGTCGTAGCCGACGATAGAGCCCGTGGACGCAAACGACGCGGCGCCCATGTAGCGGCTGTCGTTGCAGAAGGTCAAATTGACTCGGTTGGTGCGGCCGATCTGGTGCGACTTGTAGTTGACGCCGTTGAGCGCGCCGGCCGAGACGCCGTACACCGCAGGGATCTCAACACCGGCCTCCATGAGGACGTCGAGCACGCCGGCGGTAAACTGCCCACGAAAACTACCACCCTCCAAGACGAGCGCGACCTTGCCGGCGTTCTTTGCCTTGTCTTCTGCAGTCATATTGACCTCCTGCGATTGCGTTTTGGCTTTCTTCTACCCAGTTTTGGAATGGAGGGCGCATAGGTTTTGGAGTTGAGGACGCGGCTGGCGGAAAGCACGTCCCGTTCTGAGGGGCGATTCCGGGATGTACTTTCCGCTTGGACCGCCGTTGGGAAAGCGTGTCCCGTTCTGAGCGCGGATTCCGGGTCGCAGTTTCCGCTTGAGGCGCCATCCGGAAAATGAATCCCAGTCTGAGCGCGGATTCCGGGATGCGCTTTCCGCCAACAATCCATCCGGAAAATGCATCCCATTCTGAGCCGATAATCTGGGACACACTTTCCGTTGGACGACCGTTAGGAAAGCGCATCCCACCCTGCGCTGCCGCGACGTTTTCCTAACGCCCGCGCCCTGCACAGAGTTCGATTCTCCACGGGTGGGGGGATCCGTTGGTGCGGGGGCATAGTTGGCAGAAATGCCATCGGCAGCACATCTCTTTTGGGTTGGGGCATTGCGCGGAGAATCCGCGTATTTGCTTCGCAAATCCGCACCGGCTTCGGCCGCCTTCCGGCGCCCTCGCCCGCTCGCTACAAACGCTTCGCGTTTGCTTAACGCTCGCGCCCTGCATAGAGTTCGATTCTCCGCGGGTGGGGGGATCCGTTGGTGCGGGGGCATAGTTGGCAGAAATGCCATCGGCAGCACATCTCTTTTGGGTTGGGGCATTGCGCGGAGAATCCGCGTATTTGCTTCGCAAATCCGCACCGGCTTCGGCCGCCTTCCGGCGCCCTCGCCCGCTCGCTACAAACGCTTCGCGTTTGCTTAACGCTCGCGCCCTGCATAGAGTTCGATTCTCCGCGG
>OIXX01000238.1_pt1 | contig 41553 bp, 33 predicted proteins | sample 1588161 | NCBI WGS metagenome assembly OIXX01 (sample SAMN03283274) | human gut metagenome | biome: human-associated habitat; material: feces | host: Homo sapiens | place: Peru | collected 2012 | reverse complement strand
GCAAAATACGGCATAAAAGACTATAAATCAACTATTTCAAAGATCGAATTGCCCTATTTTATTGGACAGTAGTGGTATCTTATGAATGTTTAAATGTGGGTAATGCCCAAGACCTTACGCTGGGATTTCATTACTTCTTGAATATTCATGCCATTAAGTGCGTTATATTGTACTTACTGTGCAAAAATAATAAATATTTTCAGATTTTGCAAGATAAAGTACAATATCGCATTCTTATTTATAATATATTATACTTTTATTGAACTTTTCTTTGAGTTTTGCCATATTTTCATTAACTTTGCCTGTAAAACTATCATTAAGGTTATGACTTAACTCCTCAGCGACCGCAGGGAGCGATAACTCCTTTAACTTCTGAACTTGCAAAACTTGAATATACAATGGTATTTTGAGCCGATTCAACATAAAGTCACCTTCAGAAATAGCTTCTCAAAAACAGCAATTCAACTTTTATTCTCCTTTCACGACTACCAAAGTATGCACATAATCAACCATTTAAGTGTGAATGGAGAATTCTGTACCCCTATGGGCATGGTAAGTGGCAATGTTGTGCCATAGTGAGGCAAGAAGCGCTACAAACCGCTTTACGCCTCGTCAGTACTATCATGGCGACCTCTCAGTAACGTCTTTGCGCCTTGTAAGTACTATCGCTGTTGCTTGTAAGTGCTATCATAGTTGCTTGTAAGTACTATCATTGTTGCTTGTAAGTACTATCATCGTTGCATCGGTTTTACGTAAATAGTCTTCGGAGTAACCTTTACTTGTTGTCGGAATAATTAATGCTATAAGCCGGAAAACCCTATATCTTCAGCCGCACAACAGCTGTTGTGCGCTTGCATAACAGCTGATATGCGCTCGCCCAACACCTGTTGTGCAAGCGGAAATCAGCTGGTGGGCGATTTCAATATCCGCTGCCCCTTCTCTAGAAGTCGCAAGGCAGGGCGGAGAGCTGCTGCATGATGGTCTTTGCCATACGGGCATGACCGGCATCATTAGGATGAAGACGGTCGGTATCCGGCTTGTTGAACATCTGGGCGCCAGCATCGTAAAGAGGGAAGAGACCAGAAAGGGAGTTGAGGTCGATGACAGGAACCGCCCAAACATTGCCTGCCTCCTTGATGGCCTTTACGTATTCATCAAAGAAAAGACCACGGGCATTCTCGTACATCTCGTCAGGCTGGATATTCTTGTCGCCAGATGCAAAGTAAGCTCGATGTACTGGTGTCATTACTACAATTTGCTTGGTAGGATACATCTGCTTCAGTTTCGACATGGCGATGTTGATACGACCTTTCAGGGTGTTCTTATCCATGGCAAAATGGCGATGGCGACGTTGAATCATTTCGCTTGGCTTGTGGCGGGCTACTCTCACACTGTCGAAAGTCTCCGTGTACCATTCGCCGATAGGCACACCATTGTTATAATCGTTGGTACCCATAAAGATAAGGATGGCATCGAAATCATCGCCATGCTCTTTCTGGAGCTTATCTGCCTGTCGGGGAATATCGTTCCACTGTCTGCCGCTTACACCATAAACGTATGGGGTGATGCCGAGCCAATCCTGCAGGAATCCCCAGTATTTCACTTTAGAAGCCTTGATGTTCGGATCTGTGATGGAGTCACCGAAGTAAGCCACCTTCTTGCCTTTCCAAGGATGCTGAAGGTTCTTGAAAGCCTTTTCTTTTTCGGCGATTTCTTTCTTGCTCATCGCCTTCTGGGCAAAGGCGGGCATGGTTGGCATTGCCAAAGTCAAGGCGAGTGCCAGGGTAATCATTGTTTGTTTCTTCATTGCTAGTTTGTTTTTAATCTCTTTCTAGGCGCAAAGGTACGGCAAAAATCTCATACTAAGCTATATTTTTTGTTCAAATATCGTTCTTTTTCTGCTTTTTTTTAGTAATTTTGCAGCCGAAAACAAAAAATCGGTATTATTAAATAAGGTATTAAGAGGGATGACTGTAAGTTTGAATCATTTGAGTGATTTGGTTCGCAAGCGAGTGGCTGTTGCGGCTTATTATTTTGTGCCGGGAGTGGTGTTTGCCAGTTGGGCAAGCCGCATTCCGGATGTAAAACAGATGTTGCACTTGAGCAACGGACAGCTGGGAACGGTGCTTTTCGCCATTCCCATCGGCCAGCTTCTGATGATGGCTTTCTCGGGTATCCTGGTGAGTAGATTTGGCAGCAAGAAGATGATTCTGCTTGCTGAGGTGATTTATGCTATCGTGTTGTTCTGTATGGGAAGCAGCAATACAGTGTTCCAGTTGATTCTTTCTCTGGTGGCTTTCGGAATGATGGCGAATCTGATGAACATCGCTACCAACACCCAGGCATGTCTGGTAGAGAAGATGTATGGGCGCAACATCATGTCTTCATTTCATGGTCTGTGGAGTTTGGGTGGATTCTCGGGCGGTATCATCGGAGCTGTCTTTGCCAACACCCTGCTTCCGATAGAGGATCACTTCGGAGCAGTCTTGGTGATGAGTCTTCTTGTTATCGCCATTGGATTCAGATATCTGGTAGATGATGCTACGGCAAAGGCAGAGGAGGAAGATGTTCCGAAGTTCTCTTTCAAGACCATCGACCCGATTCTGTTTCTCTTAGGATTGATGGGATTTGCCGGCATGTTCTGTGAAGGTACTGTTTATGATTGGAGTGGTGTGTATTTCTCATCAGTAGTAAAACCTGATGAGGCTTTTATCCGTGCGGGCTATGTGGCTGGTATGGGAGCGATGACGTTGGGTAGATTCATGGCTGATGGGTTTGTTACGAAATACGGCCCAGCCAGAGTATTGAAGGTTTGTGGTGGTTTGATATTGGGCGGTTTGTGGCTGGCTGCTGCCTTGCCTTATCTGATTCCTGCCACTTTGGGCTTCCTGTTGGTAGGTTTTGGCATTTCTTCGTCGGTGCCTATTTGTTACAGCATTGCGGGAAAGTTGGGAACTATTAAGGCAAGCATTGCCATCACCATCGTTTCGAGCATCAGTTTCTTCGGTTTCCTGGTAGGACCACCGGTTATCGGATGGCTTGCAGAGGCTAACGGACTCCGCATTGCCATCAGTATTGCCGCCTGTTTAGGCTTGATGATTGCGTTTGTGGCAGCAAAGGTAGGAAAGAGAATATCCTGAACATGCTGAATATCCTGAACATGCAGATAAACTTTATCCTTTAAACTCAGAAGGTGTTTGCCCTGTATGCCGTTTAAAGAACTTCGTGAAAAATGCTTGATTGGGAAAGCCAAGCTCTTCTGATATATCGAGAATACTTTTATTGTCGTATGTAAGAGCGGCCTTTGCTTCTGTGATAAGAAAGCGATTTATCCATTGGCTCATGGTTTGCCCGCTTGCTTTCCGAATGATGTTGTTTAAGTAATTAGGCGTTAGCGACAATTTACTGGCATAGAATGCAATGCGGTGTTCTTTGCAGCCATGCTTGTTGAGTAGCTTCAAAAAACGATTCAACAGCAGGTAATTGCGATTATTGTTTTGTAGGCTCAAAGCGGCAATTTCTGTCAAGCCAACTACTTCGTATTGTCGGATTAGGGCTAAAAAAGCCGATATCATGCGATGGATAATCTCGCTGTTAGCTTTTCCCGAAGCGGATATCTTATAGATGAAAGAGAAAAAGTCGTCGGCCAGCTCCACCCCTTGACTGTCGGGATGGATGACAGAAAATTCCTCGGTTTGCATATTATATTCGGGTAATCCATCGTTGAGCGATAACACACGTGCGTTAAACGCCTCTTGCCGCGAGTTCTGTTCACAAAGCACCCCAGGCTTAAGCAGCAGCACGTCGCCGGCACGAAGAAACGTATCCATCAGGTTGAAATAAAATCTACAGCTACCCTCTGTTATTAGCAATATACGGAACTCCGCTGTTCGGTAAGGCACATGTAGCTTTGTCTAGTTTTCCACACCCACGGATAAGGTGTTCATTACGATGCTATAACCCTCTCCGAACGATACCCCATCCGTGCGCTTGCCCTCATCAGTAAGCGTAGAGGACATGTCTGCCGTTTCTATTAGCTTGTTTTGTTTCATATCTTTTGCAAAAATAAGCAATTTTTCTGAGTTATCAAACATATTAAGTGTTAAAAGTTCATTGCGAATCAATTTTATGGCACTTTTTACCAGTTTTGGACTAGGTCATCTCCTCTGCAAGCACTATCATAGGAGAAAAAAGCTGCATCTGCTTATCTCATCATGGCTAAGTTACTGATTTTAGTTACCCCTATGCGAGGGAATTTTTTATCCTTTTATAGAGGAAAGATAAGCAAAATGTAGGCAATTTAAGAATTATTGACTAAGAATCGTTGAAAAAGATAAAATCCTCCTTGCGATGGGTAATTGTGTTCCAAGAAATTATTCGTACTTTTGCAAACGACAAATAAATATAAAAATAATGATGAATAATAAGCTAATGGAACGCAACATTGCCAATGTAAAGTTGCTTTTGGAGAAGGCAATGCCTTCTCGTGATTTTGAGTTAATAGATGAGTTGCTCTCGCCAGATGCCCCCATTATATATGTATATCAAATAAAATGAAAAGATTAATGGTAACAATGTGCATGCTGGCCATGTTGGCGTTCAGTATGGCACAAACAATTAAAGGAAAGAATATGGAAAGAAAAGAAAAGACGATTCGATTAGTTTATCCGCAATGGCAAGGCGGACATGTGAATGCGCTTATTCCCGAGATAAAAGACTCAACGGCAGCTTCGCAGGGTTATGTGCTTGGTGCGCAGTTACTTAATTTTCTTGTTCCCGCAAGCAACACGGATACTTACACTGTACCCGTGTCGATGGCTCCCGAACGTAAGGTGCAAGATGGCGTGTACGACCGCGATGTGATTGCAGAACAGACACACGCGGCCATCGAAACATTGAAAAAGGCAAATCCCGATTGTATCGTCACCTTGGGCGGCGAGTGCTCGGTAAGTGTGCCCCCGTTCACCTATTTGGCAAATAAGTATGAAGGAGATGTGGCAATGATATGGATAGATGCCCATCCTGACATCACGTTGCCCGGTGAAGCCTACCCCGGCTATCATGCAATGGCAGTAACCGCATGTATGGGATTGGGCGACAAAAAAATCATTAGTCAATTGCCAGGTCAAATTGCTCCAGATAAAATCCTCTTTGTGGGCTTACGCGATTGGGAACGTGATGAAATCAGGGAAAGACAAAAGCAATACGGCATTCACCACCTTACGGCGGAGGACGTAAGGGAGAATAGCGACAAACTGTTGGCTTGGATAAAAAGCACTGGTGCTAAGCATGTGCTTGTTCATTTCGACATGGATGTGCTCGAACCTACCGAAATAATTCCCGCTGTGAGCGTGGTAGATAATGGAATGAAGATAAACGAACTGGTAAGAGTGATTAACGACATAGCGCATAATACGCACCTTGTGGCACTCACTATTGCCGAACCGATGCCCCGTACAGCCATCCTCATTCGCGATATGCTCTCACGATTGCCTATGATAGGTCAATAATCTACTTGTAGTTCATCAGAAGAATTTTGTGAAACGGGATGGGATGCGAGACAGACAAGTCATTATAAAGCAAAATATGAAAGGGCGAAGATATGCAACGGCATCTCTTCGTCCTTTTGTGATTTCATCCATGCAACATCAGCAGTCGCAGAGTTATACTGCTCGATAAAAGCCGTTATAATGGTCTGCACCAAAACCTTGACTTTCTTCTGCTCGTCAGATGGTACTTTTTTGTTCTTCGATAGGAAAGTGTACTCTTGGCGTTAACTAACTTTGGCGTGGGGGTAGCAGAGAATTTAATGGATGAAGATAGAAATATTTGGTAGTTACAAAATAAATTCGTAATTTTGCCAAAAACATTCGAAATGAAGGTAAAATGGTAAATATAAAATAATATTAGAGGATAAATGGGAAATTATATAAATAAAGGTAATGACGGTTTCGCATCTCTCTGCAATTCGAAGTTTGTTGATAAGAGTATGTTGATTGCGGAAGTGAACTCTGTGATGATGACAGAGAATCGCTTCCTTTGTGTAACACGTGCCCGGAGGTTTGGTAAGTCTGTGGCTGTAAAGATGCTCAATGCCTGTTATGACAAGTCGTGTGATTCACGTGAATTGTTCAAGGGGTTGTCTATCTGTAAGAATGAAGATTTCGAAAAGCATCTTAATCATTTTCCAGTACTCTATTTGGATATGACTGATTTTGTAACGAAATATGGCAAGGACGAACGCATTGTTGATTATATCAAGCGTGATATTTGTGAGGAATTATTGGGCTTGTATGAGGGGGTAATTATGAAAGCCAACGATGATTTGATGGACTTGCTGGTTAGCATCGTTGACCATACAGGAGAGAAATTCATCTGTTTGATAGACGAATGGGATGCTCTTTGTCGTGAAGGACAGGAGAAACAAATGGATGAGTACGTGGATTTGTTGCGTCGCCTCTTCAAGGGAAGTATGACGGAATATGTCTTTGCATGTTGCTATATGACTGGTATTCTGCCAATCAAGCGCTATAATACCCAATCAGCATTGAATAACTTTGATGAATACACGATGCTCAGTCCTGCCCAGTTGGCTCCTTATTTCGGTTTTACGGAGAAAGAAGTGGAAAGTCTATGTACCGATGGAGGGATGGATGTTTATGAGATGAAGCGTTGGTATGATGGTTATGAGCTGGGAAAGGAGAAAGCTATGTACAACCCTTATGCTGTAATGCGAGCTTTGAAGCGAAGATCGTATGAAAGCTTTTGGACAAGTACCAATACGTTTGAGAGTCTCAAACGCTATATCACGATGAATTTTGATGGCTTAAAGGATGATATTATCCATGCTCTCAATGATGTTCCCGTAAGGGTAAATGCGTTGCGATTTAGTAATGACATGCATAAGGTAGAGTGCAAGGACGATGTGCTGACACTTCTTTGCCATTTGGGTTATCTTTCTTACAATAGTGAGACCAAAAGTGCTTGCATTCCAAATTATGAAGTTCGCCAAGAATTTGAGGCAGCCATAGCGGACACCAGTTGGAAAGAGGTGACCAGTGCATTGGAATATTCCGAAAACTTATTGGCGCATTTGTTTAATGGCGATGAGGAAGATGTGGCAACAAACGTGGCTGAGGTTCATGAACAAAATACCAGTATCTTGAAATACAATGATGAGAATTCTTTGGCTTGTGTTCTTTCTTTGGCATTTTATACTGCAAGAAATCGTTATGAGATGATTCGTGAATTGCCGACGGGCAAGGGCTTTGCCGATATAATGCTGTTGCCTTACCGGCACGTGGATGCTCCTGCGATTGTGTTAGAGCTAAAGTGGAATAATGATGCCGATACTGCTATCAGTCAAATCAAGCGTCAAGGATATGGGAAATCTTTGATGCACTATGTTGGTGACGTGATTCTTGTAGGCATCAACTATGATAAACAAACGAAAGTGCATAGTTGCAAGATAGAGAGAATTGTAAAGAAGTAATCGGGTGATAACAAGGGGGTGTGTCATAAGCCACATCCCATACACCCTACCTGTCGGGGTATGTCGTTCAACTGTCAGCCGCTTACACCATAAACATAAGGGGTGATGCCGAGCCAATCCTGCAGGAATCCCCAGTATTTCACCTTCGATGCCTTGATTCTTGGATCGGTGATGGCATCGCCAAAGTCAAGGCGAGCATTGCCATCACCATCGTTTCGAGCATCAGTTTCTTCGGTTTCCTGGTAGGACCTCCGGTTATCGGATGGCTTGCTGAGGCTACCGATCTCCGCATCGCCATCAGCATTGCTGCCTGCCTGGGTCTGATGATTGCTTTTGTTGCCGCAAAGGTAGGAAAGAGAATATCTTGAATAAGATGAATATCTTGAAAATGAGATGAATATCTGAATAAAAAAACGTGGATGCTTCCATACATCCACGGTTTTTCTTATAAATGGTGTTTTTATAACTTATGTTTCTTACACTTCTTCGCAAACCACCATTTCTGTGCCTTTATACACCACGATAATCTTATGCAGCTGCGTGTTCTTGATGGCAGAAGTTACCACTTCGCTTTCTGCCCTTAATGGTAATTGTTTCTGCCCTTAATGATAATTGTTTCTTTTCTTAATGGATTTCTATGTTCAACACTGCTGAACGTGAGTTCAACACTGCTGAACATAAGTTCAACACTGCTGAACATAGGTTCAACACTGCTGAACATAGATTTCTATTAGGGACAGAAACATTTTTCTTGTGGCTTATCAAGAACTTTCCTGCTACTCCTGACATTTCCTGCAGGTAAGAACGGACTTCATTCTTATGAGCAACAAACAAAAAGGGTGTGACTAATTGACTAGTCACACCCTTTTTGTTTGAATTCACGTTGTTATATTAGATAAACAAACTTCCTATCTGGAAGACCAGGGCTGATACTACCCATGCCAATAGCGTGGTGTAGCCGGCGGCGAAGCCTGCCCATTTCCAACTGCCTGTCTCACCCTTGATGGCTGCTATCGTGGCGATGCAAGGGAAGTAGAGTAATACGAAGAGGAGGAAGCAATAAGCGGTGAGCGTAGCTTTGGATTCCGCCTCGGCATCGCTGTAACCGTAGGTCTTCTTCAAGTCAGAAGTCATCTGCTTCTTCAAAACCTCATATTTTCCGTCTTCATCGTTGTAATCCTGATCGTCAGAGAAACTGTCGTTGTTGCTGTAGAGCACACCCATCGTTGAGGCTACAATCTCCTTGGCACCCACACCGGATACCAGACCCACATCCAGTTTCCAGTCGAATCCCTGTGGGGTAAAGATAGGCTCGATGGTCTTACCGATTCTGCCGATGTAGCTCTGCTCCTGCTGTGCCTGGTTGTCAAGCTTCTCATTATGAGGAAAGTAACCCAAAGCCCATACGATGATACTTGCCACGAGGATGATGCCACCCATCTTCTTCAAGTACTGCTTACCCTTCTCCCAGGTATGGCGACCTATCGCCTTCCAGGTAGGGAAGCGGTAAGGAGGCAGCTCCATCACGAATGGGGTATCTTCGCCCTTGATCACGAAACTGGCAAAGATGCGGCTCAATATCACGGCAAGGAAGATGCCGATGAGATAGAGCGATACCATGATGAGCGAACGGTATTGGAGGGCAAAGAACGTTCCGATGACCATGATGTAGATTGGCAGACGAGCCGAACAGCTCATCAATGGCAATATCAGCATCGTTATCAGACGGGAACGGTGACTCTCGATGGTTCTTGTTGCCATCACGGCTGGTACGTTACAGCCGAATCCCATAATCAGCGGGATGAATGACTTGCCATGCAGGCCCATCTTGTGCATCAGCTTATCCATGATGAAGGCTGCACGAGCCATATATCCAGAATCCTCCATATAAGAGATGAAGAAATACAGAATGAGAATCTGAGGCAGGAACACGATTACGGCACCTACACCACCAATCACACCATCTACCAGCATATCCTTTACTGGTCCATCCGGCATCGTATTGCTGATGAATTCACCCAGCCATGCCACGCCGTCCTCAATCCATCCCTTAGGAATCTCGCCCAGTACGAATGTGGCTGAGAACATGATGAACAGCAGGAGGATGAAGATAGGGAAGCCTACATATTTATTGGTCAGGATGCTGTCGATGAGATGGGTTACCTGATAGGTATCCTTCGCCTTGCCCGGTTCATAACCGGCTTCCTGCAATGCTCCATGAATAAAACCGTATTTGGCATCCATGATGGCGGTTTCGCTATCTTCCAGGGTCTCTTCCTTCACACGCTTGGCCGCCTCGTCGCGGGCAGCAAAGATTTCCTTTGCCGATTTCAGATGGCTTACGTATTCTTCAGCGTGCTTGTCATTCTCCAATAACTTGATGGAGAGGTATCGGGTAGAGTAGCGCTGGCGGATGGAATCATCTGCCTTCAGATATTTCTGGATATGCTCGATACCATGTTCTATCTCATGTCCGTGGTTGATGTGGATATGGCGATAGTGAGCGCTGGAATCTTCCTTGCCTTCGTAGAGTTCGATGATGGTCTCGAAGAGCTTATCCACGCCTCGACCATTGGTAAAGACGGTAGGAATCATCGAGATACCGAAGAGCTCGCCCAGTTTGTCGTAGTCGATGTTATCTCCACGTTTTTCGGTTTCATCAAACATGTTGAGGGCACAGACCATACGGATGTGCATATCTATCAACTGGGTGGTGAGATAGAGGTTGCGTTCCAGGTTGCTGGTGTCGATGACGTTGATGACGATATCCGGCGTATGCTCGATGAGCTGCTTGCGTACATAAAGCTCTTCCGGAGAATAGGCAGAAAGGGAATAGGTGCCCGGCAAATCTACCAGATTGAAGTGATAGCCGTTGTATTCGGCTTCGCCCACCTTGGCATCCACGGTTACTCCGCTATAGTTGCCCACACGTTCGTGAGCACCCGATGCAAAGTTGAACAATGAAGTCTTTCCGCAGTTTGGATTTCCCACCAGTGCCACGTTGATGACGCGGTGGAGTCTTTCTGCTTTCTGTTCTGCCAAGGCTTCGTTGCTGGCAGAATCCTTTCTTTCAGCCACGAGCATCTTGTCGCCGAGTGCCTTTTCATCGTTCTCGCTGGTATCTGTAGCCTGCGAATCGATTACCTGCTTGCGGCCTTCTTCATCCGCCTTGCAGAGCTGTGCATCATTTTTGGCTTCCTCGATGGAAACCACTTCTATATGGTCGGCCTCGTTGTGTCGGAGTGACACCTCGTAGCCCATGATCTTGTATTTTACAGGGTCCTGGAGTGGGGCGTTAAGAAGTACATCTACCTTCTTACCCTTGATGAAACCCATCTCGATGACTCTCTTTCTGAAGCCACCGTGGCCGGATACCTTGACGATAACGGCGCTTTCACCTGTTTTAAGTTCTGATAATTTCATATATCTTTCCTTGAATTAACCTTTTTTCCTCTAGAAACTGGCTTCATTGCCAGCTCTTTTTTCTTTTTGGCTGCAAAAATACTAATAATTATTTGCAACTCGGTAGCTATGAAGTTATTTATAACAAAAATACCTAGAAATGATGAGAGTATCATCAAATCTAGGTATTCTTATCATTATTTCTTGTGATGGCAAGATTTCGCTGTCATCACTTATCATCCTTTCTGGTGATTAGATGTTTCTGCCGTGGCAGTTCTTGAACTTCTTTCCGCTGCCGCATGGACATGGATCGTTAGGACGAGGCATGTGCTCGGCACGGTATGGAGTGCGGTTCACCTGGTCAGCTCCCTCGCGGGTATCCTGGTTGGCTGCTGCCTCCTGTGCTGCACGCTCAGCATCGATATCCACCTTGCTCTCTACGTAGTTCTGCTGGGTGTGCTGCTCTGGTGCTGCCTCCTGAACTGGCTGTTCCTGCTCCATGACAGGAATCTGACCACGCATCAGGATGCTGGCGATGCGGTCGTTCATATCATTGATCATAGCGTCCCATACCTTTGCACTCTCCAACTTGAAGATGAGCAATGGGTCCTTCTGCTCGTAGCTGGCATTCTGTACAGAGTGCTTCAACTCATCGAGCTTGCGGAGGTTCTCCTTCCAGTCATCATCGATGATGTGGAGTACTACGCTCTTCTCGAACTCCTTCACTACGTTCTTTGCCTCAGTCTCGTAAGCTTCCTTCAGGTTGCATGCGATGTTGTACATACGCTTGCCGTCGGTGATAGGCACCATAATGCGCTCGTACATCGCACCCTGGTTTTCATATACCTGCTTGATGATAGGCATTGCTGTAGCCTGGATGCGGTCGGTCTTGCGCTTGAAGGCAGCCATAGCCTCCTGGAAGGCACGCTCAGCCATCTCGTCGCGTCTGCCGTTCTCGTATTCCTCCTCTGTGAAAGGAATCTCCATGGCGAGAACCTTCAGGAACTCTTCCTTGGCACCGGCAAAGTCGTTGTTGTTCACGATGTTCAGTACGCGGTCCCAGATTACGTTGGCGATATCCATACCGATACGCTCACCCATCAGGGCGTGGCGACGCTTCTCGTAGATAACGGTACGCTGACGGTTCATCACGTCATCATACTCCAGGAGGTGCTTACGGATACCGAAGTTGTTCTCCTCAACCTTGCGCTGTGCACGCTCGATGCTCTTGCTGATCATTGGGCTTTCGATACGTTCGCCATCCTCGAAACCGAGACGGTCCATTACCTTGGCAATACGCTCAGAAGCGAACAGACGCATCAGCTTATCCTCCAATGATACATAGAATACTGAAGAACCTGGGTCACCCTGACGTCCGGCACGACCACGGAGCTGGCGGTCAACACGACGGCTCTCATGACGCTCTGTACCGATGATGGCGAGACCACCTGCAGCCTTCACCTCTGGGGTCAGCTTGATATCGGTACCACGACCTGCCATGTTGGTAGCGATGGTTACGGCACCCTTGCCATTTACTGAGCGACCAGCCTCGGCTACGATCTGAGCCTCCTGCTGATGCAGCTTGGCGTTCAATACATTATGAGGAATGTTGCGCATCTTCAACATCTTGCTCAACAACTCTGAGATTTCTACAGATGTGGTACCAACCAATACTGGGCGACCAGCATTGCGTGTCTCCTCAATCTCATCGATGACGGCACGATACTTCTCGCGGGCAGTCTTATATACACGGTCATCCAAGTCCTTACGCAGGATAGGGCGGTTGGTAGGAATCTCAACTACATCGAGCTTATAGATATCCCAGAACTCACCAGACTCAGTGCTTGCCGTACCGGTCATACCTGCGAGCTTGTGGTACATACGGAAGTAGTTCTGGAGTGTGATGGTAGCGAAGGTCTGTGTTGCAGCCTCTACCTTTACATGCTCCTTAGCCTCTACAGCCTGGTGCAAGCCATCGCTCCAGCGGCGACCCTCCATGATACGACCTGTCTGCTCATCCACGATCTTCACCTGACCGTCCATGACAACATATTCGTCGTCCTTATTAAACATGGTGTAAGCCTTCAAGAGCTGCTGCAAGGTGTGAACACGCTCGCTCTGTACGCCGTAGTGAGCCAGCAATTCGTCCTTGATATCCAGACGCTCCTGGTCTGAGATGTCTGTGCGAGCTTCCAGGTCACTCATCTGTGTAGTGATATCAGGCAATACGAAGAGCTCTCTATCGTTCACCTGCTTAGCCAACCACTCTGTACCCTTATCGGTCAGGTCGGCAGAGTTCAGCTTCTCATCAACCACAAAGTACAAAGGCTCAACAGCCTTAGGCATCTCACGGTTGTTGTTTGCCATATAGAATTCCTCGGTCTTGAGCAATCCTGCCTTGATTCCCTCCTCAGAAAGGTACTTGATCAGTGGCTTGTTCTTAGGCAGCGCCTTGTAAGAACGGTAGAGTGAGAGGAAACCTTCCTCGAGCATCTGCTGGTTCTTGGTCTTGCCGCCCTCGGTAATCTTCTGCTTAGCCTCGGCGAGCAACTCGGTAGCCTGCTTGCGCTGTACCTCGTAGAGCTTCTCTACCAGTGGCTGGTACTGCTCGAACATCTGGTCGTCACCCTTTGGAATAGGACCAGAGATGATCAATGGTGTACGGGCATCATCGATCAATACGGAGTCAACCTCATCGACGATGGCGTAGTTGTGCTGGCGCTGTACCAGGTCGCTAGGATTGGTTGCCATGTTGTCACGCAGGTAGTCGAAACCAAACTCATTGTTGGTACCGAAGGTGATGTCTGCCATATATGCCTTGCGGCGCTCGTCGGAATTAGGACGATGCTTGTCGATACAATCTACTGAGAGTCCGTGGAACATATAGAGAGGACCCATCCACTCAGAGTCACGCTTAGCCAGATAGTCGTTCACGGTTACTACGTGTACACCGTTACCTGTCAATGCGTTGAGGAAGATTGGGGTTGTACCTACGAGGGTTTTACCCTCACCGGTAGCCATCTCGGCAATCTTACCCTGATGGAGAACAACACCACCGAAGAGCTGTACGTCGTAGTGGATCATTTCCCACTTCATATCGTTGCCGCCGGCAGTCCAGTGGTTGTGATAGATAGCCTTGTCACCGTCGATGGTCACGAAGTCGTTGGCTGGGTTTGAAGCCAGCTCGCGGTCGAAGTCTGTAGCAGTAACTACGGTCTCCTCGTTCTCAGCGAAGCGGCGTGCTGTATCCTTTACGATGGCGAAAACCTGAGGCAAAACCTCGTTGAGTGCAACCTCATACTTGTCGAGTGCTTCCTGCTCCAACTTGTCGATCTGGTTGAAGATACCTTCACGCTCGTCGATTGGAGTGTCCTCGATCTTAGCTTTGAGTTCGGCAATCTTAGCCTTCTCTTCCTTAGCGTATTCCTGTACGTACTTCTGGAGTTCCTTTGTTTTTGCACGAAGTTCGTCATTGCTCAAGGCATTCATCTTAGGGTATTCTGCCTTGACTTTCTCTACGATTGGCTGGATCAACTTCATATCGCGAGTTGACTTGTTGCCAAACAATGACTGAAGAATTTTGTTAAAGTTCATTGTATATTTATTTTTTATTATTATTCGATGTATGATATAGGAGTTAAAGAAGTTAAGAAGTTAAAGGAGTTAAGACAAATGTAGGCTGTCAGTCCTTTTTCCTCTTCTGCTTTTTCCTATTGTTTGTTTACTAGCTTGCAAAAATACAAAAAATATCTGTAAATCTGCAATGTTTTACCAATTATTGCCCTTTCTGGCTGCATTTCTTGCTAGTTTTGCTGTCAGAAAGCACATAATCAGCAGTTGGGACCTCGAATAACAATGCTTCCGAAGGGTGCTTTGTACTTATGCACCACAACGGGGCGAAAACAAATATTTAAATGTGAATCTGTCAGAATGTCAGTCTTGACAGCTGCAGGCACAGCTGCCTGATGGTAATGATGCTCTGACATGTTTTCCTCTTCGGAAGCCTGCTTGATGGCTTTGATGACATAGAGGATGTCCTCCTCCAATGCCTTCGCCTCCGGTTGCTGGATGAATTCATCGTAGGATATATCCGTGAGCGCAAACTTCAGCGCCTGCTGATAAGTCTGCGCCTCCATGCCGGTTGCCGCCAGGACAACCAAAAGGGCTGTGATATATCTGTTTACCATCATTTTTATTATCTTTATTATGTAACTTTTGAAAGTCTTTTTTAGAGCATCTTCTCTCCGTTTCGGTCTGGAGAAGTGTCTCTACTTGTCTTTTCTGAGTTTATTCATTAATTGTTTCTGTATAGCCAGCTTGCTGCTATTGAGGTCGAGCAGGGTTGACTTAATCGCATATCTCATCAGCAAAGAGAATGCCAAAGTGCTCATTCCTTCGGCATAGCTCTGCCAGATTTGCAGGAGCAATGCCACGAGCAGGCACCATCCCCATACCTCGTAATACCAGTAGAGCTTGCCTTTTCTCATCTTCGAGATGGTTTTCCAAGCGAAGATAAGGTTCACCGGGTTCAGCAGCAGAAGCTGGAAGTTGATCTGCACGGTAGGGTGCTGCGAGAAGATCATCGCAAAGAGGATGATGCCCGGCAGACCCGTCAAGATGAGCAGGAAGGCATCAACCCCCCAGAAGTTCTTCTTCTTGCGCCATTCGATGATGCTCACGCCTATGATGATGACGGCGATGCATGCTGCCACCATGATTGGGGTGATGGCTTCCGATTCTGCCACCTGTGCCTGCTTCGGTATCAGGTAGCTGGTGCTATCTACCATCGTGATATAGCCTTCCTTGCCGTTGTCGTATCGGGTGCTAGCCAGGTTCTGGGTTGCATTCATATTGTCTTTTCTGCCTTCTGTGGCAAAGTCACGGCTCAGATTGTCTGGCAGGAACTCCCATTCACGCTTACTGATAGGCTGGTCGGCGAGATAGCCCAGGAGCAGGTCGTTGCCGAAACGGCTCCATCGGTGGTCTCCGTTCAGCTTGTGGATTTCCTGGCGATAGGTGGATTGGGTTTCCTTATCATCAAAGTTGGTGTTGCAGTAACCGATGTTGGTGAGAATCATCTCCCTTGCACGGGTGGTACAGTTGTCGAAGAAGAAGTTGTACCGGTAGGTACGGTTCTCCGGCTTGGCATTCTCCTCGATGGCATGCAGGATGTTGATCTTCTCGTCCCTGGAGAGATTGATGCGCTGCTGGCGTACCCATCTTCCTTCTGCTGCATATTCGGCGAGGAAGTCGGTCATCGGGTAGATGCCGATCTGGTAGTCGGTGAGTCCGAATACGAAGCGCAGGATGAAGAAGTTCTGCCTGAAACTGAACATGCCCCAGTTGACTGCCACGTCGCTTCCGTGCATCTTGTCCTGGATGCGCAGGGCTGAGTGACCGTAGTACGACCATACCTCGTTGCCTGGTCCGCAGGTGAGGAGCGAAATATCTACCGAGTCGAGCCAGGATGTAGCATCCTCATTGACACGACTGTTCTGCACAGAAATGTCAGGAGTCTGATAGCCTGAAAAATCCTGTGCTGTCACATTAGTAGTTAAATTGGTTAAAATAACCGCTAAAATGACGCCAAAAATATGCTTAAATCGTTTCACGATGCAAAAATAACTTATTATTTTGGAATATCCTTCTTTTTTCTAGATTTTTTTTAATACTTTTGCACTCTGAATATAATTTTGACTGATTTATATATAAATGAGAAAGTTTATTTTAGCAGCCCTCTTGTTGGGTTCTACTCTTATGGTTAATGCCCAAAGCGGTACTAATTCTCCATACAGCCAGTATGGTTTAGGCGTTTTGTCTGAACAGACTTCTGGCTTCAACCGTGGTATGAATGGTGTTGGACTTGGTTTTCATGAGCATAATCAGATTAACTATCTGAACCCTGCTTCCTATGCTGCCATCGACTCCATGACTTTCATCCTGGATGCAGGTATCTCGGGTCAAGTAACCAACTTCAACGAGAACGGGGTGAAGAAGAATGCCAATAACTCCAATCTCGAATATGTGGTAGCAGGCTTCCGCCTCTTCCGCCATCTGGGTATGAGTTTCGGTATTATCCCTTTCACCAACGTGGGATACAACTATTCTACCAGCGGATGGGTGAACAAGAACAACAAGGATGTTACCTACACCAACTCCTACGAGGGTGAAGGCGGTTTGCATCAGGTATATGTGGGTGCCGGCTGGTCTCCACTCAAGGGCTTGTCTGTCGGTGCCAATATTGGCTATATCTGGGGTTCCATCGACAGAACCGTGAAGAATTACTATAGCAACAGCTATTATAAGTCTCTTTACCGCACCTATGGTGTCCGTGTGAACAACTACAAGATCGACCTGGGTGTGCAATATACCCAGAAGTTGTCGAAGAAGGATGAGGTAACCCTGGGTGTCACTTATTCGCCAGGTCATAACCTGCATGCCGATGCCGATATGAGCATCATTTCTTCCAATGCGCAGACCAGTACATCTGATACACTTGCCTTCAGCATCAAGAATGCCTACGAGTTGCCAACGATGTATGGCGCCGGTTTGATGTGGAATCACAACAACCAGTGGAAGATTGGTGTAGATTACAGTCTGCAGAAATGGGGCAGCCTGGGCTATCCTACCTACGAGGCTAACAGCAGTGAGTCTTGGGCAGTGCGCGATGGGGTGTATAAGGATCGCAGCAAGGTGAATGTCGGATTCCAGTACTGCTATGGTGAGCGCAGTCGTGCTTTCCTCAAGCGTGTGGCTTACCGTGCCGGTGTAAGCTTTGCTACACCATATTATAAGGTGAACGGCGTGGATGGCCCTAAGGAGCTTTCGGTAAGTGCCGGTTTCGGTATTCCTATCATGAATTCCTACAACAACCGTTCGCAGTTGAATATCAGCGGTCAGTGGGTGAAGAATTCGGCTACCGGACTTATCAAGGAGAATATCTTCCGCCTGAACATCGGATTCACTTTCAACGAGGATTGGTTCAAGAAGTGGAAGATGCAGTAGTCTGCCCATATTGTGGTGTTTTCTTCGGGAGATGCCACATCTTCTATATATATAATAATGTATAAGATTAAATATTTCATAGTAATAGGGGTCATAGTTTCCTGGGTTTTGGCTGCCTGCCAGAATCCGGTAGAACATACTGCGCCTGCTATCCACGACAGAGACTCTGTGGCGATGATGACTTCGTATGGCGTCAATACCCTCATCAGTGATTCGGGTGTCATCAAGTACCGCATCGTTACCGAGCGATGGGAGGTGAATACCAACCGTGTGCCTTCTCGCTGGATTTTTGATAAGGGTATGCTGCTCGAACAGTTTGACGAGAAGTTCCACATCAACAGCTATATCCAGTGCGATACGGCTTATTATTTTGATCAGGAGCGTGTCTGGAAACTCTATGGCCGTGTGCGCATCCTCACTAAGGACGGTCTTCGTTTTACCAGCGAACAGCTCACCTGGGATGAGAACAAGCACGAACTCTCCAGCCATGTTTTCAGTAAGCTCGTTACTCCGGAGCGTACCCTTCAGGGTTCCTATTTCTGGAGCGATGAGCGTATGACCCGCTATTTTGTGAGCAATTCTAAGGGTAGCTTTGAGAAGGGTGACTTCGGTGGCGGAGGCAGTTCATCTTCTGCTTCATCATCCGATTCTACCAGTGCGCCTATGCGCCAGCCGGCAACACCGCAGCGAGCCACCACCATTCCTATTATGCATTGATAGGGTAGGAGGAAATATGTTTTTTAACGATATAATGTATCATGGAAGAAGTTGATATAAGTCTGATTGTGAGTATCATCGTCACGATGGTGTTCTCTGCATTCTTTAGTGGAATGGAGATTGCCTTCGTTTCCTCCAACCGTATGTTGGCGGAGATGGACAAGGAGAAAAACGGACTTACGCAGCGACTCTTGTCGCTCTTTTACAATCATCCCAACGGATTCGTCAGTACCATGCTGGTGGGCAACAATATTGCCCTCGTAGTATATGGTATCCTGATAGCCCGTCTGTTTGATAATACCATCTTTGCTGGTCTGGATGATGGTGTCAAGGTTACCTGCGATACTATTCTCTCTACGCTCATCGTGCTGTTTACCGGTGAGTTCCTGCCGAAGACGCTTTTCAAGTCGAATCCAAACCGACTGCTGTCTATCTTCAGTCCGTTTGCGTATCTGTGCTACGTCATTCTCTGGCCTATCAGCAAGTTCAGCACCATCCTCAGCAAGGCATTGCTGCGCATGGTGGGTATGAAGATGGAATCTGAAGAGGGGGATGAAGGCTTTTCTAAGGTAGATCTTGACTATCTGGTGCAGTCGAGCATCGACAATGCCACCAATGAGGACGAGATCAACGACGAGGTGAAGATTTTCCAGAACGCCCTGGATTTCTCAGATACCAAGGTGCGCGACTGTATGGTGCCACGTACCGAGATTCAGGCGGTAGAGATTGATACCTCGCTGGAGGAACTCCGCCAGAAGTTCATCGAAAGCGGAAACTCCAAGATCATCGTCTATGAGGATGATATCGACCATATCGTGGGCTACATCCACAGTTCCGAGCTCTTCCACAATCCGAAGAGATGGCAGGATCATATCCGCACGATGCCTTTCGTGCCGGAGACCATGCAGGCGCAGAAACTGATGCAGACCTTCCTGCAGCAGAAGAAGTCGCTGGGCGTTGTGGTAGATGAGTTTGGCGGAACCAGTGGACTGGTGAGTCTGGAGGACATCGTGGAAGAGATTTTCGGCGATATCGAGGATGAGCACGATTCTGCGAAGTATGTAGCCAAGAAGACCGATGACGGCGACTATCTGCTGTCGGCTCGACTGGAGATAGACAAGGTGAACGATCTGTTCGACCTGGATCTCCCGGAGAGCGATGAGTATATGACTCTGAGTGGACTCATTCTTCACGAATATCAGAGCTTCCCAAAGCTGAATGAAGTAATTAAATTCGACAAGTTTGAGTTTAAGATTATCAAGTCCACATCCCGTAAGATAGAACTTGTGAAACTCCACATCATCAAATAGTTGGATGAGAAGAGGGAATTTTTCGACTTTTTTGCGTTTTCAGCCAAAAAAGATACCGAAAAATTCCCTTTTCTCGTATTATTTTTGTATTTTTGCAACCAATTGGCTACTTGCTTCAAAAGCAGTACAATCCTAATAAGGAAAAAATAAAATAATAATAATAATTAAAACGTAATGGCAGCATTAGGAACAATTAGAAAAAGAGGCGTGATACTGGTATGTATTATCAGTTTCGGTCTTTTCGCCTTCATTGCTGAGGAAGCTTTCCGCTCTTGCGATTCTGCAAAGAACAATGAGCGTCAGCAAATCGGTGAGGTGAATGGCGAGAAAATCAGCGTGCAGGATTTCCAGAAGCTCGTTGATGAGTACACAGAGGTTATTAAAATGCAACAAGGTCAGGAAAACCTTCCTGAGGAGCAGATGAATCAGGTGAAGGACATGGTATGGAATACATACGTACAGAACCAGATCATTGCCAAGGAAGCTAGCAAGTTGGGCCTTACCGTAACAGACGCAGAGCTTCAGGACATCCTGAAGACAGGTACAAACCCAATGCTTCAGCAGACTCCATTCGTAAATCAGCAGACAGGTCGTTTCGACGCATCTTCTCTCCAGAAGTTCCTGGCTGATTACAAGGCTCAGAAGGCTAACCCATCTGCTAATCCTCAGATGATGGAACAGTACACCAAGATTTTCAACTACTGGTCATTCATCGAGAAGACACTCCGTCAGCAGACTTTGGCTCAGAAGTATCAGGCACTCCTGGCACACTGCTTCCTTTCAAACCCTGTAGAGGCTAAGATGGCTTTCAAGGAGGAGAACGAGGAGAGCCAGATCCAGTTGGCTGCCTTCCCTTATTCTGATGTTCAGGACGACAAGGTGAAGGTAGAGGAGAGCGACTTGAAGGCTAAGTATGACGAGATGAAGGCTCGTTTCAAGCAGCCTGTAGAGAGCAGAGATATCAAGTTCATCGATGTTCAGGTTGAGGCTTCCAAGACCGACCGTGCAGCACTCAACAAGGAGTTTGCTGAGTATCATACACAGCTCGCTGCTGCAGCTGATCCTGCAGAGCTTGTTCGCAAGTCAGCTTCTACCGTAGCTTACCTGGGTATCCCAGTGAGCAAGGAGGCTTTGCCATCAGACATTGCTTCTGCTATCGATTCTATGGCTGTAGGTGCCACTTCTGCAGTAAAGGTTAATGCTTCTGATAACACATTGAACATCGTGAAGCTGATGAGCAAGCAGCAGTTGCCAGACTCTATCCAGTATCGCGTTATTCAGGTGGCAGCAGCTTCTCAGGCTGAGGCTAAGACCAAGGCTGACTCAATCCACAGCGCTCTTGCTGCTGGTGCAGACTTCGAGGCACTCGCTAAGAAGTATGGTCAGACTGGTGAGAAGGCTTGGATGACTACCAAGCAGTATGAGTATGCTCAGACTATGGATAAGGACAACAAGGCATTCATCAACACATTGAATACAGCTTCTGTCAATGCATACAACGAGATTCAGCTCGGTCAGGGTTATGTCATTCTCCAGGTTTGCGACCGCAAGGCAATGGTAACCAAGTATGTGGCAGCAGTCATCAAGAAGGAGATTCAGTTCTCTAACGATACATACCGTACAGCATTCAACAAGTTCTCTAGCTATGTAAGTGCTAATCCTAAGTCAGAGGATCTCTTGAAGAATGCAACCAAGAGCGGTTATCGCGTACAGAACCTGAATGATATGACAACAGCTACTCACTATGTAGCCAACATCCATTCTACCCGTGATGCCTTGAAGTGGATCTTCGAGAGCAAGGAGGGTGAGGTTTCTCCTATGTATGAGTGTGGCGACAACAACCACTTGCTCGTAGTAGTCTTGGATAAGATTCATCGCATCGGTTACCGCGACTTGAGCGATCCTCAGGTTAAGGAGATGGTAAAGGCTGAGGTCATCAAGGACAAGAAGGCTGAGCTGATTATGGCTAAGGTAGCTGGTGTGAAGAGCATCGCTGCTGCTAAGGCTAAGGGTGCTAAGATTGCTACCGTTAATCAGATTACTTTTGCAGCTCCAACCTTCATTTCTGCTACAGGTGCCAGCGAGCCAGCTGTTTCTGGTGCTGTTTCAGCTACCAAGAAGGGCGCTTTCGTAGCTAACGCAGTAAAGGGTAACGCAGGTGTTTATCTCTTCCAGGTTACTGGCAAGACCAACCGTCCTGTTAAGTTCGATGAGAAGGCTTACGAGCAGAAGTGCCGCCAGAAGGCTATGCAGTATGCCGGCAACTTCATGAACGAGCTTTATATGAAGGCTCACGTAGTGGATAACCGCTACTTGTTCTTCTAAAAACATATTTAAAATTAAATAATTGGGGTGTGTTTCTCTTGCAGGAACCACCCCTTTTTTCGTGTCTCTTTGTGCTGTTTTGTATGTCTTTAAGGGTAGAAGTACCTCACTGGTGAATTATAGCCTAGAATAGAGTTGTAGTACATTCTGATAGTTGTTGACCCTACCTGTTTTCTGTTGCTAACCTTCGTTGTATAACATAAAAAAAGGTGTATCGCTCAATTTGGCGATACACCTTTTTTCTTTAGTATGGTTTGTGAAGTTATCCTCAACAGGGATTATCCACGGCTCCACCAATGCTTTTTCTTTGGTGGTTCTTGTGTTGACATCAACTTCTGTTTGATAAGACGACGATAGCTTGTGTGCTTTGTGATAATCTGGTAAATCTCTCCCCAGTCAGGGAGACCACCGATACCACGGTCGTCAATAAACCAGTCAGCCTTGAGCTTACGTGAGAAATGGTTGTTACTCTCTACGCTTTCTTCCGGATAGTCTTTATTGACTGCCCAGAATTCCACGCCGCGCTCTCTGCACCATTCTACGGCTTCATCCAGAAGCTTTCCTTCGCGCACACTCCAAAGAATGAGACGGTGATGATCTTTGATGAGCATCTTGAGTGTCTCTGTGGCAAAAGGCAGCTCTGTACCAATTTTAGGGTACTCGTGAGTTACGATAGTACCATCAAAATCAACAGCAATTGTTGCCATATTTAAATTCCTTTCTCGTTTAATGATTTATAATTGTCGATTGCTACTTCTTGATACTTGTATCATTGGCATTGCCATAGTGGCTGTTGCTATAGTTGCCGTAACTGCCATACTGACCGTATGAACCATACTTGCCATAGTTGCCGTAGTTGCCATAGTTACCGTATTTGCCATATTTGCCATACTTACCCACACCATAGTAGAAGCTGTGCTTCTTCTTGGAGAGATCCACACCATTCAGTACCAGGCACATGTTAGGCAACTTCTTTTCGGCATTCAATCCGTTGATCATGCCGAAACTTGTCTTTGGGGTATAGTCTGCACGACAAATGTAGATACAGAGGTTTGCCAGTCTGCCGAGCTGCAAGCTATCGTTAACCAATCCTACCGGTGCTGTATCAAGCACGATGTAGTCGTAATGGTTCTTCAGTTCCTTGATGATGGCATCGAGGCTTGGACGGGTAATCAACTCACCTGGGTTAGGAGGTACAGGACCAGCCATCAGCAGGTCGAGGTTGCTGTTGACGCCCGAAGAGAGAATCTGCTTCTGGATATCCTCCCAAGTGTTGTTCTCGTGAACCATCAGGTTGGTGATACCAGTATGATGGTTGTCGATTTCGAACAACTCTGCCAGACGAGGCTTACGGATATCCAGACCTACTACGATGACCTTCTTGCCCAGCAGAGCCAGAGAGATGGCTACGTTAGAGGCAACAAATGTCTTACCCTCACCAGAGGTTGAAGAGGTAAACATCAGAACCTTTTCGTCCTTCTTCAGCATAAACTGGATGCTGGTACGCAATCCACGGAAGATTTCCTCCATCAGGTTGTTGACGTTCTGGTGAACCACGATATCTGCTCTACCCTTGGAAACATCGCTGGCTACAGGGATGTCTGCGATAACCGGAATCTGAGTCAGCTTGACAACATCTGCATGGCCCTCAATCTTATACTTGAAGAATTCAATCAGGAAGAGGATACCTGCTGGGATGGCAAAACCTAATACCAATGCGATAAGCAGGATGATGGAAGCCTTAGGACTGGTCTTTCCTACGAGTGAAGGAGCATCGATGATCTTACCCTTGTCAGCTGTAGCTGCCAGAGAGATTGAGTTTTCCTCACGCTTCTGCAAGAGCATCAGGTAGAGACCTGATTTTACTTCCTGCTGGCGGCCAATCTGTGTCAATACGCGCTCTTGTTCAGGAGAGTTGCCAATCTGGCTGTTATACTGGTTGGCCTGAGATGCGATGCTGTTACGCTGGATTTCCATACCCAGACGAGCCTGGCGCATAGCACGCTTGATAGATTTGGTCAACTCCTCCAACTGTGCTGTCAGTGGAGTAACCGATGGTGACAGTTCGCTGGCAGAGTGCAATGTATTGCTGCGCTCCAAGGCAATCTTGTTATACTGATTGATGAGCTCTGTAGAACTTTCATCAGTCAAACCAACGTTAGATGGGATAGGCTTGTACTTGTTGCCTGGCTCATCCATGTATTTTCCGAGTTCCTTGAGCAGTTCTACCTGGGTGTTAGCTTCCTGCAACTTCTGGGTATAGGTATCTGCGTTGGCAATAGCAGCTGTAGCATTGAGCTTCATCTCTATCACCTTGTTACGCTTCTTGTAGCTTTCCAACTGGTTTTCGGTAGTGCCCAGTTCAGAGTTGATCTTCTCCAGACGGTTGTTGATAAACTGTTCTGTACGATAGGCAATTTCGTTCTTGTCGAGGTTAGCCTGTCGGTTATATACCTTAATAAGAGTATGCAGATAATCCAAACCGCGCTGTGGGTTCTCGTCGTTCAGTACGAGTTCAGCGATGGTTGTAGTCTTTGAGGTCTGACTGACAGTCAGATTCTTCACATACTCCTCTGCAGCCATCTCAGGAGATACGATCACAGCCTTCAATACGTCGCCGTCTTCCATATTGTAGCCCTTGTTGGCTGTCAGTAGGATAGCACCTACTCGTGTATTGATGGTTGCAGGCAGACCGTTGATGGTCTTCTCAAACTCAATAGGATCCTTTTCGTGGCTGAAGGCATCAATAGGTATATAGTATTTACCAGTGACATGGAATTGCTTGCCGTCTTTCTCGATGCTTAATTTTACAGGAGCATTCAGCTTCTGCAGGTTCTTGGCATCCATATCCACATTGATTTCCTGTTCCTTATAGACCAGTGGTGATCTGAAGATACCCTTGTGGTAGTAGTTTACGTAGGTTTTCATGTCAATGACAGCCTGACGAGCCATATCGCTAGCCGACAGGATTTCCATCTCGTTGTCAATACCGTTTGAGTTCGTCATGAAACCCAAATTGGCTGCACTCTGAATCATGCTGCTGCTCATACCACCGCTTCGCTTGCTTTGGTCATCATCCTTGATGAGTACTTTTGTCGTAGTCTGGAATACAGGTTTTGCATGCTGCAGGTAGAGATATCCCAAACCGAGACATAAGATGATGGATAGAATAAACCACTTCCAGTTAAGGATAAGTGTGGTGTAGATCAATTGGAAGTCAATAGCCGACTTTTCCTCTTGGTTCTGCACGTTTTCCAATTCTAAATTCTTGTTTTCTTCCATTATTATAATGTTATTGTTTTGCGTTGAATTTGTATATGAATGAATTCTTAGGAACCAGTTTCTTATCTGTTGTCTGTAGCTATAGCCATCAGATACTGTCCGTATCCGTTCTTGAGCATCGGTTCAGCCAGTTTCTTCAGCTGTTCCTTGCCGATCCATCCCTGGTTGTAGGCTATCTCTTCTAGGCAGGCTACCTTCAGTCCCTGGCGCTTCTCTATCACCTCGATGAAGGTGCTGGCTTCCGAAAGACTGTCGTGGGTACCGGTATCCAGCCAGGCAAAACCGCGCTGCAGGGTTCTTACCTTCAGGGTCTTCTCTGCCAGATAGTGCTGGTTCACTGTGGTAATCTCCAGCTCTCCACGTGCACTAGGCTTGATGTGCTTCGCCACTTCCACCACACTGTTAGGGTAGAAGTAAAGACCCACCACTGCATAGTTGCTCTTAGGCTGTGCCGGCTTCTCCTCGATGCTCAGGCAGTTGCCGTCCTTGTCAAACTCCGCCACGCCGTATCTTTCCGGATCGTTCACGTAGTAGCCGAATACACTTGCCTGTCCTGCTTCGGCAGCCTTTACGCTCTCCTTCAGCAGTCCAGTAAATCCGGCACCGTAGAAGATATTGTCGCCCAGCACGAGGCAGACGTCATCCTTCCCTATGAATTTCTCTCCGATGATGAACGCCTGAGCCAGTCCGTCAGGCGAAGGCTGTTCAGCATACTCGAAGTGAACCCCCAGTTCGCTTCCGTCGCCCAGCAGTCTCTTGAATCCAGGCAGGTCGAAAGGCGTAGAGATAATTAGAATCTCCTTGATACCAGCCAGCATCAGTACCGATACGGGATAATATATCATAGGTTTGTCAAAGATAGGAATCAGCTGCTTGCTGATGCCCTTGGTGATGGGGTATAGTCTGGTGCCCGAACCACCTGCTAATACGATTCCTTTCATATCTTCTTCTTTATTTCTTTTTATGGTAAAAGTTCTTATTATACCTTTTTATTTTTATATGTTGCACATTCCACAGTCAATGCAGACTTTGTGCGGAACAGAAAAACGTCTTTAAAAACGTGGCAAAGTTACTAAAAAATATTGAGCGGTGAAAATAATCAGCCTAAAATCTTCATATAATATAGGAAAAATATGCTTTCGGGGAAAAAAAACATCTCTTAATTTGGGTATTTTGCGATTTTATTGTATTTTTGCAGAACATTTAAGAACATTAATGAATAAATAAGATTAAGAATGGGAATATTTTCTAAACTATTCAGTCGTAAAGACGAAGATAAGAAAGTAGGTGGAATGGAAGACTACATGACCCTGGTTCGTGTATATTTCCAGGCAGCCTTGGCTTCACAATTAGGTATCACCAATCTGGCTATGCTTCCAGATCTCCGTGTCTTCAAGACCAGCCTCCATGTTCCTACCGTCAACAACCGTCTGGGCATCGGCGAGAAGGCACAGGTCAAGAAGATGATGAAGAACCTCTATGATACCGACGATAACTTTTTCAAGGAGATTGATGCCAGCATCCGCAAGAACTGCCAGAAGCTCCAGGATGTCAATACCTATCTCATCCAGTTCCAGAACTTCACCCAGGATCTGATGATGCTCATGGGCAACTTGATGAAGTTCAAGCTTCGTCTGCCAAGCTTCATGAAGAAGACCCTCTATAAGCTCACCGCCCAGACTGTGGACGATATCTTCAACAAGAACGATTTCTCGGATGCCAGCGTGCTCAAGACCGTGGTAGGTTTGCGCCACTTCAACACCCGTCTGAAGTTCAGCCAGCAATGGGTTACCGATTTCACCTTCCAGGTACTGATGTTGGCAAAGAAGGAGCCACGTCCATCCGATGAAGAGGTGGAAAAGGCAAAGCAAAAGATGGGAAAGTAGCCAATATTCTCCCAAAAAAGATAAAAAAAACAGGAGAATATTTGTTTTTTTCAAATTATTCTCTTAAATTTGTAGCCAAAAAATAAAAAGTCATGAGTGCTAGTGAGAAAACAATCAATACGTTTGCCACAAGAGTAAGGCAGATGATTCTCAAGTTTGAAGATATCAAGCATGAGAATGCAGAGCTGTATGCAATGGTGGATGAGCGCGATGCCAAGATCAAGGAATTGCAGGAGAAGTTGACTCAGGCAAAGCATGATTACGACAGTCTGAAAATGGCGAAGATGATGACGATTTCCGACTCCGACATGGAGACCACCCAGAAGCGCATCGCCAAGCTCATCAGAGATGTCAACAAGTGTATAACGCTACTGAGCGACAAGTAATAACTATTGGAGCGGAGGCAGATCAGATGGAAGATAAATTACAGATCAGATTACATGTATATGATACCGACCTCACGGTAAGAATACCGAGAGAGGATGAGGAGTATTATCGTAAGTCGGCTAAGTTGATCGATGAAATCGTCAATTCGTATGCGAAAATCTTCAAGGGGCGCAAGAGCGACAAGGAGATTTTGTATATGGCCCTCATCGACGTGGCTTTGAGATTCGAGAAGGAATCAGATAAAAATGATACCCAACCATATAATGATATTCTGGACAAGCTGACTGCGGAGATAGAGGATACCTTGGCTAAGTAAGAATATTAATAATTATAAATATATATATGGTAACAATAATAGCGGCCCTGGTAGCTCTTGTGTTGGGAGGTATCGTGGGGTATGTCATTTTCCGTTATGTCATTAAGGGAAAATATAATGAAATGATAGATGCTGCCAGCAAAGAGGCAGAAGTAGTAAAGGAGAAAAAGCTTCTCGAAGTGAAGGAGAAGTTCCTCAATAAGAAAGCCGAGTTGGAGAAGGAGGTGCAGCAGCGCAACTCCCGCATCCAGCAGAGTGAAAACAAGCTCAAGCAGCGTGAAATCTCGCTCAACCAGCGCCAGGAAGACCTCGGTCGCCGCAAGCAGGAAGTTGAGCAGTTTCAGCAGCGCATCGACAATGAGAAGAAACTCCTCGCCGTGAAGCAGCAGGAACTTGAGAAGATGCAGAAGCAGGAGCAGGCTAAGCTCGAAGAGCTTTCTGGACTCAGTGCCGAGGAGGCGAAGAGCCGCTTGGTAGAGAGTCTGAAGGATCAGGCTCGTCTTGATGCAGCCAGCTACATCAATGAGATCATGGATGATGCCAAGCTCAATGCCAACCAGCAGGCTAAGAAGATCGTAATCCAGACCATCCAGCGTGTGGCTACCGAGACAGCTATTGAGAACTCTGTCTCTGTATTCCATATCGATAATGATGAGGTTAAGGGACGCATCATCGGTCGTGAAGGCCGCAACATCCGTGCCCTTGAGGCAGCCACCGGTGTGGAAATCGTGGTAGATGATACTCCTGAGGCTATCGTTATCTCAGCCTTCGACCCTGTGCGCCGTGAGGTTTGCCGTCTGGCTCTCCATCAGTTGGTAGCCGATGGCCGTATCCACCCAGCCCGTATCGAGGAGGTGGTAGCCAAGGTGAAGAAGCAGTTGGATAATGAGATCATCGAGACCGGTAAGCGTACAGCCATCGACCTCGGTATTCATGGTCTGCATCCAGAGCTGATCCGTATCATCGGTAAGATGAAGTACCGTTCATCTTATGGTCAGAACCTCTTGCAGCATGCGCGCGAAACCGCCAATCTCTGTGCTGTGATGGCTTCTGAGCTGGGCTTGAACCCTAAGAAGGCAAAGCGTGCCGGTCTGTTGCACGATATCGGTAAGGTGCCAGACGAGGAGAGCGAGTTGCCACACGCACTCTATGGTGCCAAGATTGCCGAGAAGTACAAGGAGAAGGCAGATATCTGCAATGCCATTGGTGCTCACCACGACGAGATAGAGATGAACACCCTTCTGGCTCCTATCGTACAGGTATGTGATGCCATCTCAGGTGCCCGTCCAGGTGCCCGCCGTGAGATTGTAGAGGCATATATCAAGCGATTGAACGATCTTGAAGCTATCGCCATGAGCTATCCTGGCGTAACAAAGACCTATGCTATCCAGGCAGGTCGTGAGCTTCGTGTCATCGTGGGTGCTGACAAGATGAGCGATGAGCAGAGTATCAAGCTCTCTGATGAGATTGCAACCAAGATCCAGAACGAGATGACCTATCCGGGTCAGGTGAAGATCACCGTGATTCGTGAGACTCGCAGTGTAGCTTACGCTAAGTAAGAAGGAAGCAAGCGATAAAACGCGTTTTCATATATTCGAAGTTTAAATTGTCGTTTCTCTCCTTCATAGGATGAGGAATGTATTTGATAAAGTCGCTGTTCTCTAGGGGACAGCGGCTTTTTTCTTTCATATCATGTACGGCTCATTTATATAATATTGTGATGAAAGCAGAACAGAAGATTTTAAAGCGATTCAATAAAGGATGCGTGGATTATCACCTTTTGGAGGATGGTGACCGGATTCTCATTGCCTTGAGTGGCGGAAAGGATTCCCTGGAACTGGTGCGCCTCTTGGCTCAGCGTGCCCGCATCTATAAGCCGCATATCGAGGTAGAGGCGGCACATATCATCATGGATAACATTCCCTACGAGACCGATCGTTCTTATCTGCAGGATTTCTGTGCAGAGAATGGCATCCGGCTCCATATCCTTCACAGTTCCTTTGATGAATCCACCGATCCCCGCAAGACCCGTTGTTTCCTCTGTGCATGGAACCGCCGGAAGACTCTTTTCGAGTTTGCTGTGAATAATGGTTTCAATAAGATAGCCCTGGGCCATCACATGGATGATATCCTCGTAACTTTCCTGATGAATATCACCTTCGAGGGTTCTGCCTCCACGATGCTTCCTAGTCTGCGGTTGAAGCATTATCCGCTCACCATTATCCGTCCCCTCTGTCTGGTTCATGAGAAGGATATCCGGGAGGTGGCAGAAGAGTTGCAATTCACGAAGCAGAAGGCACTGTGTCCGTACGAGGAGACCACGCGCCGCAGTGATATGCAGCAGATTTTCCAGCAGCTGGAACAGCTGAATCCCGAGGCGAGATACAGTCTTTGGCGGGCGATGATGAATAAGTGATTTAATCCGTGAAACAGGTATGCATCTGTGTTATCTGTGAAATCTGATCCTTAGGTTCGAAGCAGGTATGCATCTGTGTAAATCTGTGAAATCTGTGGGAAACTAGCTTGCTGCTAAACCCTTGAGCTGATAGTTCAGCAGATGGGTGGCGCTGGATAGCATCTGGTTCGTGATATGTGCATATTGCTGCGTGGTGTTGATGCTCTGATGCCCCAGATACCTCATGATGGTATAGAGATCCGTGCCCTGCGTCAATAATAGGGTGGCGCAGGTGTGGCGGCCCGAATGGAAGGTGATATGCTTGTCGGAGATGCAGCAGTCTTCCAGCCATACTTCCAGATGCTCGCCCAGATGATGGGGTGAGAGATGGGCGAAGAAATAGGGAGTATTGCCATTCTTGGCATGAAGCTTCGAGAGAATATGGTGCGCCTCTTCCGGCAGCGGAAGCCTAAGCCAGCGTTGCGTCTTCTTCATCTTCTTATATATATAATAGGTGTCATCGCATTTTTCTATGTCGTTGATCGATAAGCTCAGGATATCGCTTTTCCTCAGTCCCGTGATGCAGCTTAGCAGGAATGCCTCCTTCAGCTCGGGAGTATTACAGGGTGTTTCGCTCAGCTTGATGAGTTCTTCCTGGGTCAGCGCAGTTCTTTCCCTGTACTGGGCTTTGACGCGATAGGAATGGGGCAGCAGGTCGAATGGGTTCTCATCCAGCAATCCCTGTCTCACGGCTTCCCTCAATACCGATTTCAGGATATTCACCTTCAGATGGATGGTGCTGTCGGATAGTTTTCCGGGTGCTTTCATGTTTTTATGCAGGTCGTGAGCAGAACGTAGGTAGTCGATAAACTGCTTGATGGTTTCCACATCCACCTTTTTCAGCGGAATATTGCTTATGCCTGATTCTTCCAGGTGCTTCAGCATACTTAGAATGCTGCCGCATCTTCCTTCATACATTTTCTCCCCTTTCTTGTGTCTGGCTTCCGCATAGCTTCGGGTAAACTCTCCTAATGTAATACCTTTTGATTTTTTGCGTGTGTCTGCTACGAATTTCTTGATTCGGTTTAAAAATGAGATCTTCATCATGTTGCTTTCTGATTAAAAATTAAAATTTTGAGTTATCTTCGTTACAAAGGTATCGCTTTTTTCTAGAATAACCAAACAAAAGGTAGAAATGGGATATAAAAAGCGTGATTTTGTGCAACAGTTGTACTTTAACTTTTGCGCTGCAAAGATAGTATAATATTTTCAATTCACAATATTTTCAATCTCTATTTAACACTTAATTAACACTTTATAGTCAATATTTCTTATTTTATAGTCAGAAAGGGTATATTTGTGTAATTTTAGCTTCAACAAGCAACACAAAAAAGATTGTTTTAGGATTTATTTCAGTCATTTGCTACAGTTAAAGTACAACTGTATCGGTTCGTACGATTAGAAGACATAAGGTAAAACCAACTCAAAATGACATAGCTATAGTAAATGATGATTGGAATCTTTAATAACGAAACGGTATAAAACCAGCTCAATCTTTTTATAAAAGAAGACTGGTAATAAACTCAAAGTAGAACTTTACAAACTTAAAATGATTATGAAGAAAAACGATGATGAAAAAATGCAGAATTATCACCGCTTTGGTGTGGGTGATGCTCAGCCCTGCGGCATTCGCGCAGTCGGGAGCTGACAGCCTTACCATACACTACAAGGAAGGTTATTCGGAAATCAATCTTTCGGTAGGAGATAATCAGCAGCAGCTCAACTCGTTCATTGAACGGTTGAGGCAGGTGTTACAGGGCGACAGCAACTATGTGGCGAAGGTGGATCTCTTCACCGCCGACGGATACTGTTCGCCAACCAGCAGCACAGGCTTCAACGAGAAGCTCTCCAAAAAGAGAGCCGTCTATCTGACTCAACATCTGAGGCAATTCATGATGATTCCTGATTCCGTGGTAAGATACAACTGGCACGGCATCGACTGGGCAACCCTACAGCGACAGGTGGAGGAAGGAAATATGCCACATCGTTACGAGGTGCTCGATATCATCCGGAATATTCCCATCATACAGATGAGAAAGGGGCAACCCTACGACTACAGAAAGAACCAGCTGAGATATCTCGACGGCGGAAAGGCATGGAGGTATATGACAGACCATTACTTTGCCGACATGCGAAGAACGGATGTGAGAATCCTCTACCGCTTACTGCCTCGCCGACCCGAACAGGGTGGTACACTTCTGAAAGACAACGGATTACCCCTTTGGGCAAAAGCCCTGGACAATGAGGCGATTCCCGCCTCGCTGTATCCCAAGCCATACGCCACACAGGCAGATACGCTCTGGCGGAGCCCCCGACAGTATTTCGCGCTGAAAACCAACCTGCTCTATGATGTAGCCTCGGCTCTCAACGTAGAACTCGAGGTGCCCATCGGAAAGCGGTGGAGCGTGAAGGGTGAGTATATGTTCCCATGGTGGATCTATGGCTACAAGCGAAACCTATGGTGGCTCTGGAACCACGGACAGAACGGTATCGAGATCATCACCGGTTCGCTAGAGGCATGCTACTGGCTGCAATCGGGCACCCGACAACTCTATACCCCCCAGAAGGGATGGTTTATAGGAGTCTTCGGAGGCACAGGCTACTACGACCTGGAGCGGCATGCCAAGGGATATCAGGGCGAGTTTTATATGGCTGGCGTGAGTGCAGGATGGGTGAAACCACTCTCCAGACAATGGCTCTTTGAGCTAAGCGCATCGGCAGGCTATCTGCAGACCAGATACCGCCATTACTATGCCTGGTGGCGCGATAAAGACTATCGCTACCACCTCTACAGGCTGCGCAAGGATCAGACCTCGTGGATGGGTCCGCTCAAGGTGAAGATGAGTCTGGTATGGTATCCGATATTCTACAAGCGCGAATCTCCGCAAAAGCTTCACCGCAGGTTTATGAAGAATTTTCACAGCAGAAAGGGGGTGGAAAAATGATCAGAAATAAATTCATAATCTTTCAGATTCGTATCATTAGAGTGGTTATTACTTTCTCCATTGGGTGGGCGCTCGCCCTCTTGATTGCAGGTTGTGAGCGCCGCCCTTTGGAGGATATGAGCCGGATGAAGGCTATGATTCCAATAACCATCGACTGGCGGACCAAGGCAATGCTCGACCCCGACAACGACCGGGAGAACCTCTACTGTGCATCTGTATATTTCTTCTCGAAGGATGGACCCGTCTTCAACGGCAAGTCATGGTGTCATCTGAGAATGGAGCAGGATGTGACGCGCGACTCCATCATGCTGCCCATAGGGCGATATCAGGTACTGGTGTTCAATAATTCACCTACCGATTTCCCTTCGCATGTGGGATTCCGGGGCACCGACCGCTTTGATACCTTCGAGTATTATCTGGTCAGGAAGTCGGCATCCATGTGGAGTGAGGGCAGTTACGATGAGCCGGATATCCTGGCAGCGATGAGCATCTTCGATTACGAGGTGACGCCTAACATGGTGTACCGAACCCGTACCGACGGCTCCAGTCTCTCGGCAGAAGAGAAGGCAGAGGCAGACAGGGATCTGCGGAAGCTGCTCAATCTGCAGCCCGAGCGGCTTACCCAGGAGGTGCATGCACAGCTGGCAGTGGAGAACCTGAACGATGTATCCTATTGTCAGGCCATCTATTCGGCTACGCCTACCAGTGTGAAGTTGGCTACGCGCGAGTACAGTACGGAGCGAGGTTCGTTGAGTTTCGAGTTTACGAGCCGTATCTTCGACCACGAGCAGAAGTTGGGATTCGATTATATGGAGCAGAGCTTCCGCATTTTGGGCATGCTGCCCCAGCCGAAGTCGCCCTATCGTTTGGCGCTGCGTTTCCGTCTGCGAGGCACGTATGAGGGTGGAGAATATTACCCCTCCATTCTTCAGGAGCCTATGCAGTTCGACGTGAGAGAGCAGCTGATGTTACAGCCGGCACCCGATGCCGACCGTGGTTTCGACCGTTGTATTCACCTTTCGGGCATCAAGATACCACCAATAGTAACTGGTGGTGGTATGTTTGATCCGAAGGTAGATTCCTGGCAGGAGGAGGAATACGATGTGCCGATGGGTAAGTCTAGAAAATGAAAATAAACAATGTAGTTAGAATAATTTTAAGTTAATATAATTAATTTTTTTTATGAATAAAACTATTTCAAACATTCTTTTGGCTCTTCCTTTTATAATGGCAGCTACCTCTTGCTCAGAGGGAGATGTTGTGATAGAGGGTACTGGCGATGCGGTCACAGCTAGATATATTGGTGTAGATGTGCAGACGCAGAGGAATACGAGAGGAGCGGTGGCGGATTTAAACCTCATAAAGAATGGTGCCACGGACAATTATTTTAGGATGATTTCATATTATACCGGTAATAAAAGTTGGGCGGACTATGTAGAGGCTGGGAATTTTAATGTTTATACTGCTGAAAATCCCTTTAAGGAGGAAAGGTATCTTAAGTGGTCTGGTAAAAAATGGAAATATGACAAATTGGTTGAATGGCCCGAAGTGGGTAACACCACATTTATTTCATTTTTTTACAAACATTATGGAGTCTATTCAACTACATTCGCAGAGAATAAATCTCCAAAATACAGATTAGAACAGATAGGTGACACTGAGTTAATGCCTGATATACTTTACGCTATTACCCCGAATTGTACCCCAGATCAGAATGGAGGTAAAGTAAAGGTTAAATTCAAGCATCTATGCGCTCGTGTCAACTTTAAGATTTCAATGGACAAACCTTTCGATCCTACTTGGGGAAACGCAGCTGTAGTCCCTGAAAATCTGAAAATACTTAAAGAGAGTAGGAAGCTAAGAAGTGGTATTAATTTCGTAATAGGACAAACAGATTCGATTGGATCGAAACCAATAGCAGGTAAAGTAGCAACTAAGTGCTATTTTGATGAAGAAGGAGCTACATCTCGTTCAACGGATGTCTCTGCAGATAAAGTAATAAAAAAAGATAGGTTCTTCGAAAGAAAAGCAGTTAACCAAGATCCTGTTTTGACTGCTTCTCTTTTCAAGGACAATGAGTATATGTTCCTTATACCACCTTCTGTTGATGGTGTACAGACCAAAGAAGATATTATTGTGGAGTTTTCATATTATTTTTATACAGATAAAAATGGTTCGAGCACAAGTAATCTAAAAAAGAGTACATTTTCGCTGCCTATAGGTTCTTTGAAACCGGGTAAAGCATATCTCTTTAATTTGATCTTAAACCCAACTGAGAATTATATCAATCCAAAGGTTGAGCTGGAAGAATGGAGTGATATAGAAAAGTATGTGGCAGAGACTGAAGCAGCTGACGCAACAAGCGAAAATGTCATTAAGGCTTGGAATAAACTGGTCAAGCAGAGTGAAACGACTGATGTTATGTTCACATATTATGTGCTTAAGGTAAATGCTGATTTTCCTGTTGGTGAATTGGATATATCTTCAGCAAATAAATTTAAGAAACCGGCTTCTGTAGTAAAAATGGAGTTTAAAACCCCTGTTAATGTTGCTGAAGTGAAGGCCAGGATTAAGTTACCTTCAGGCTATTATATTGATGAAACAGTAGGTGCTCAAGAAATTGTTATTCGTTATAAGAAACCAAAAGGAAAATAGTTTAAAATAAAAGTAAGAAAATATGAATAAAAAGTTTTCTATAATTATGATGGTATTGCCGCTGATGGCGGCGGTTACCTCCTGCACAGAAAGCGATATGACAGAAGTAGGAAGCTGTGCTTCTGAGGTAAGCCCATATATTAGCTTTGATGTCCAAACCCAGCGTAGTACACGTGCCACCACGAATATGAATGAATTACAGAAGGCAGGTAGTTTTTGGATATATTCTTTATATACTGGAGATAAAACCTGGAAGCAAACTTGTGCTGATAAGCAGTTCAATATTAGCACCCAGGCTAATCCAAATCCATTTGCCACACCTGAACAGATATGGTTTAACCAAAATAAGAGCCTTTGGTATACAAATGGATTCAAATTATGGCCAGAAAATGGAAAGACTACATTTATTGCATATTATCCAGCTGCCAAAGATGGAACGGATTTTTTAACGAAAGCAACGGCAAACGAAGCGCCCTTTTTTACAATTCCTCAAGATTATCAAACAGATTGTATCATAGCAGTTAGTGAAGACCAAAGTAAAACTACCGATAGAGGAAACTTGAAAATAAAATTTCAGCATATTAAGTCTAGAGTAAGTTTTAGATTCAAGTTGGATAAGCCTATTGACGAGGACGAGTTTGGAAAAAACCTCGTATATGTTAAGAATTTTAATATATCTTATGAAGACAGCGATTTACCAAATAGTGGTAAATATATCCTGGGATCTCAGGATGGTAGAAATGGGTATTGGAATAATTTAGTACCCTACAAATATAGCTACGAGTCTTTAAACAGTTACTCTAAGGCTGGATATTATTATTATAAAGGAGGATCTCAATACGTAGAAGTTCGTATGGGTGGTAAGTCACTTGTTGCTGATAACTATATAGATCTCTTTACTGATCCCACCCCGCATGTATTTCTCATTCCTCCATCTAATGAAGGAATTCAAGAGAATCAAAACGTTGTTTTTTCTTTTGACTACTTTGTAAGTTTTTATAAGGAACAAGGAACGTCCAAGATTGAAGTAGAACGTCTTGAGAAAAAAAGTAAGGTTGCGTTACCTAAAGGAACATTAAAGCCAGGTGCTTCCTATAAATTTAATTTGATTCTCGACCCATTGGCTAATGTAGTAAGGGTTGATCCGGAAGTTGAGGTAGAATCATGGGGTAATGATGAAACAATGACTACACAGTTTACGGCTGCCGACAATGAACAAGCTAGTATTCTGGGCGCATGGAACAAATTGGCAGATCAGAGCCAGAGCCCTGATTGTAATTGGATTTGGTATAAGTTGATTGTTTCTGGCAATAAGCCTGCAGAAATATTAGATCTTTCAACGGGAAATACGTTCAAGAATGCAAGTACAACAATTGAACTGATATTCACAGATGGGGGATTATACGCAACCGATGCATCAAAATTGAAATTACCGGCAGGCTATTATCTTGACACCACAGTGACACATAAAAACCTGATTCGTTATAGTGAGGCAAAAAAGGATGAGGCTGCAAGACCTCAGCCATAAAAGAATAAGTAAAAAAGAGAATCAAGTGATGGTTAAAAGCAGCAGAGGGGCTGTCGCCCCTTTGTTTGCTCTAAGATTAAAAGCAGAAAATAGTAAATATAATAGTGTTAAATAATAATTATTTCAAAAACAGTTAAAAATTTTATGATTGTGAAAAAAACGTTTTCTACTCTATTGATGGCGTTGCCGCTGATGGCGGCAATGACCTCTTGCTCCGACAACGATGTTGCCGGAAATGCAGGAAATAGCAAGTCGTACATCGGATTCGATGTGCAGACGAGTCGTAAAACGCGTGGTACGGTAATGGACTTAAATGCATTGAAGGCTAAGAAGAATTTTACAATCTATTCTTACGTTACAGATCAGCAGACATGGAGTGACTTTGTTCAAGCAGGAAACTTCGACCAGACGGACAAGCAAAATCCATTTACCGGACAGGTTATAAACTATGATGAAAATGATAACAAGTGGTCTTATTTGCCTTTGAAATTGTGGCCACAAGATAAAAAAATCACTTTCCTTTCTTATTGGGCTGGTGATGCAAATGAAGTTACAGAAGCACCGGCTGTTGGTGGTAATGCTCCAAAGGTAGTAACTCCAGAACTGTCTAATAATTCAGCTTTAAAACTTAAGCTGAATCAGCATAAGGATGCTTCAAAGCAGCTAGACTTCCTGGCAGCAGTTTCTGAGGATTATACCATCGACAAGAATGATGGTAAGGTTAAGGTGAAATTTGCTCATATTACAACCCGTCTGACCTTCGGCGCAAAGATTGCTAAACCGATTGGTGATCCTACAGCTACTCAGTTCCAAGCGTTTGTTACTGGTGTTAAGCTGCTTAAGACAAGTAGAAGACTCTTTACAGGTGCTACTTACACATTCGGTAAAGCTACAAAGAGTGGTACTTGGTCTTATGACAATGGCGTTGGTATCAGTGCTGATGCAGATATTGATACAGATAATATCTTCATTAAAGACAATGCAAAGTTTGGTCTCTTTGCAGCAAATCAGGGTGTTGCATTGCATATGGATAAAGTAGAAGCAAAGCCTCTTTTGCAGACTGATAAGTATCTTTTCCTTATTCCTCCACACGATCAGGAGGGTATCAAACAGGCAGGAGATATCATTGCACGGGTAAGTTATACTATCGCTTCTGGTAATACAGATTTGAGTCCTAATAATCAGAAGATAGAGTATACAACAGATGTTGTTTTGCCTGTAGGTACATTGAAGGCTGGTGTAGCTTATCGCATTAACTTCTGTCTTAACGTTGATGGAAATATCATTAAGATTGATCCTGAAGTTGAGGTAGAGAAGTGGACTGAAGAAACACATGATGCTGCCGAGGCTTCTGCAGCAACTGTAGCTGATATTCAGACAGCATGGAATCAGTTGGCTGCTCAGAATGTTAATCCTGATAGCAAGTATGAGTATTACACCATTATGGTAGAGGAAAATATGCCTGCTGAGCTTAACCTTTCTGCGGGTTACAATGAATTCAAGCCGGGCGCTATCATTAATATTCAATTCAAGGATGGTGGCAAGCTCAAGACCTTACAGGAGGCAGGAAAGTTATCATTGCCAGACAAGTATGTTCTTGATGACACAAAGGCTAGTGATTCAAGAAACTTGATTCGTAGAAAGAATATAAGATAAGAGGCAAATTTTGTCTCTTTGTCCTTAAAACATAATAGATTATATAATCCCTCCTATCCCGAGGGCGCTCAATGCCCTCGGGATACTTGAAATATTAAAACCATCATCGAGACAAAGATAGAATCTGAATCGGAAGCTAAATCTTAAAGTATAAGTAATGGACATAAATGGAAAAATTGGTCATGGTAAAGCGATAAGCTACCTTACTGCCACAACCGCTCAATGGCGTTGCAGCAGGAAGGAGGCTGGGGGCAAACATACCCTAAGCTGCTATGCCAACCCGTAGTTGTTCTATGATTTTTAGTTTAGTTTTCAAAAAAGGGGAATAGCTTTTGTTTAGTTTTCATAAGGTGATTGGTTTAGTGTAGTCTTCCGATAGGGAGTAGGTTTTGGGAAAGTAGAATGTTTGTTAGCTTTTTATATGCTTTATTCTCCCTAAGAGGCCCCTCGTTGCTCGACAGTTCTCCCTCTCTTTCTGGAACTGCGGCGGCGAGGTGGTTATCTCGGACAACGATGTGAGGAGTCAATAAGTGTTCTTGTCGCATTCATAATATATAATAATATATAATGTACGTCAATCCAAATTTGACTATAAAACAAGTCTTACGATGATATGATAAAAAAACAGTTCGATATATAAATAGGCTAGTAGATAGTCTGTGATGATAAAAGTCGTAAGAATTAGAGTCTATTGATGTCGGTGTATGTGAATATACTGCATTCATTTTTTTAAGGAAGCAGGTTTTGTGTTTAACCTGCAAAACTTTAGTTTAATTTTATAGTTTTAGACGGTAATACAGTGGTATTATTGTTTATATCTTTTACTTATACATGCCTCTGTCAGCTTGTGAAAGTTGGCAGAGGGTTTTTATAATTATCATATATCTAAATTAATTTAATACTATAATTAGTATGGCTTTTGTTTTTTAGGTTTACTATTACATAAGCAAAACCCCCATCCCGCTTGCGAAAGTAGGATGGGGTGATTTTTTAAAATTCCGAGAAAGCTTTGTTTACTTCTTCCGAGGCTGGATCTCGTAAGATGGATGGTTGTGAATCTCCCAGCGCTCGAGCTTGGCGCCGTTGGTCATGATCAGCTTTTCCTTCTGATAGGTTACGATGGTCTGGGATGGCAGACTTACACGACCGTCGCCCGCAAAACTGCGGATTGGCTGAGAGAAGTCTCGCTTCTGGATATCAGCCAGGGTGTATTCAGCCAGCTGCATCTTGCCGTCCTTGTCCATCGATACGAAGAACTTCTCTTTGTCGTCGGTTTTCGAGATGGAACGCAGGCGGGCATTCCAGGTCTCCGTAACCTGGACAGGTGCATCGCCCTTCTTCTCGATGATGTCCTGTACCTTCCAGGCATAGATGGTGCCCGTGCGCGGGATGAAGGTATAGAGCGAATCGCCTATCACTTCCATATCATAGGATTCTGACTGCGGTTCAAACTTGCTGCCGATGAAATAGCTGCCTGTAGCCAGCTTGGCATAGACATTGTTGTTGCTGGCTGCATTCATATCCAGCGCCTCACGGTCGAAGACCCTGATATTCATCTCCTTGGAATCTCTTACGAATACCAGGCGAGGGGTGGCGCACACGCATCCAGCCCAGGAAACATTGCTGCCCTGCCAGTTGCCTGTGCCCAGACGGCTGAGATACTTGCCCGTCTTCTTGTCGAAGATCTGCACCTCTCGGCTGTCGCCGGCTGCCACGAAGAGGTGCTCGCCCTCGGCATATACGTCCCTAGCCAGGGTGCGGTCGGCATTGCTGATGCTGCGCTTCAGCTCCAGTGTTTCAGCATCGAAAACATCGATGCATTTGCCGGCAAAGTTGGCTACATACAGGTCTTCGCCATCGTGATAGAGGTTTACGGCATTCAGCTGTCTGCCTCCGATGTCCTCTGATGTGCGCGAGAGGTAGCCGTCCAGGTAGAAGTGGTCGCTTACTTTCAGGGTATCTACCGGCTGTGGCACCAGTCTGTCTTCGGTTATCTCTCTCACCTCGGTCTTGTCGCAGGATGCCAGTGCCAGCATCATCAGTCCTGCGCTTATCATCATTACGTCTTTTCTCATTTCTTAGTCCTCCTTGTTATTTGGTATTGTCCTTGAGCGGGTTCTCGGTGAAGTACTTCACGAGTCGGCTCTTCTTGTAAAAACTATCGATATTCTTCTGCAATACGGCATCATCCT